>Ga0209863_10000079_pt1 | contig 59410 bp, 46 predicted proteins | sample OrgsoiDNA2013046_FD_185796 | JGI IMG/M metagenome (GOLD analysis project Ga0209863, IMG submission 185796) | Permafrost soil microbial communities from the Arctic, to analyse light accelerated degradation of dissolved organic matter (DOM) -... | ecosystem: Environmental > Terrestrial > Soil >...
GGTGTCAGGCCCGATCGAGCGGTTGTCGCGCAACCCCGGGCGACTACACGCACGCGCAGTGGTCGCCGCCGGCGAGGCAATTACCCGAGCCCTGCTCCGCTAGCTCGACGCGGCCGGGCCCTACTCTTTTAGCTCGACGCGGCCGAGCCGAGAACCAACTGCACCGTCGTCGACTGACCAGCGCGCACATAGCTGATGCCCACCGTCGAACTCGGCACCGCCGCGTGAGTGGCCGCGATGAGTGAATCGGCGTCAACGATTGTGCGGGCCCCGAACGTGACGATGATGTCGCCCACCTGAAGGCCAGATTTGGCCGATGGGCCGCCTGGACTGACCGACACCACCCTGGCACCGTTTGGCGTGTGCAAGGTGCTGTCGACCGAGTCCTGAAGGCCGATACCGAGTACCGCGTGATTGGCGTGGCCGGTCTTCTGAAGTTCGTCAACGACCCTGCGCGCCTCGTCGATCGGGATCGAGAACCCGACACCGATGCTGCCCGACTGTGCATCGGGGCTGGACTGTCCCTGGTCCAGCGTCGCGATCGCCGAGTTGACTCCAACGACCTGGCCGGCCATGTCGACGAGCGGACCGCCGGAGTTACCGGGATTGATCGCGGCGTCGGTCTGGATCGCATCGAGCACGGTCGGCGTCACGGAGGTGTTCGAGCCGGTGCCCGCACAGTCCTGCGTGCAGACGGGCCGGTTCAGCGAACTCACGATGCCCGACGTCACGGTGTTCGACAGCCCCAATGGGGAGCCGATGGCGATTACCTGCTGTCCGACCACGAGCGACGAATCCTGACCCAACGTCGCGGGGTGCAGGCCCGTGACATTTGCGGCCTTGATGACGGCGAGGTCGGTCGTCGGGTCGCGACCCACGATCGTGGCCTTGACGGTGCGGCCGTCGTTGAGGGTGACCGCGATGATGCCGGACGTCGCGGCAGCCTCGACCACGTGGTTGTTCGTGAGAATGCTGCCATCAGAGGTCAAGACGATGCCGGTGCCTTCGTCGCCCGAGTCGCCCGACGTCACGATGATCGATACGACCGAGGGCAGCAACGCACGGGCGATCTGCGCGACTGACCCAACGGGCACGTTGACGACAGGCTGTGGAACGGCGGTCGGCGGCGAGGTAACAACGGCCGCGGTCTTGTCCGTCTTCTTGGTGGCCGCCACGAGGCCACCAGCGACGATCGCCCCAATCAACGCGGAGATGCCGGCGACCACAAACAGCGACGGCCACCCTCGGCCCGCGCCGCGACCCCTGCCTTTCTCCCCGCCCGCCTCGGGATAGAGGGGATACTGCGGGCCCTGCGGCGCTGCATAGGGACCGGCCGATCCGTATCCAGGCGCGGTCGGGGGCGCGAAGGCGGGCGGCGCGTTGTACGCCTGCCCGTAAGAGGGCGGCGCGTTGTAGGCCGGAGCGTAGGCGGGCGGGTACGACGGGTAGGCCGGTGACGGCGGGTAGGTCGGGGGCGCGTACTGCAGCGACTGATACACCGGCCTCGCGGTGTCCTGTGCGCCAGCGTCGGGCCCGCCGTAGGGGAACGCGCCGAGGTGCGGATCGGCGCCATATCGGGGACGAGAACTAGCCGATGCCGCGGCTTCGCCGGCCGACTGCGCGTCGGGCGCCGCTGACTCGGCCGGAGCCGACGCGGCCGCCACTGATTCGGCCGGAGCCGACCCGGCCGGAACTGCGCTGCCAGGTGCGTCGGCGGCGGGCTGCGGGCGCTGACCCGGGCTCGCCCACCACGGGTGCTCAGGCTCCGCCATGGGCGCAGGCGCCCACGCTGCATGGTCGGGTGCGGATACGGCTGGCTGATCCGGGTTCTCGCGCTCGTCACTCATGTACTGACGATCCCCAGTTCTGCTGAATTAATCCTGAATGATCGGGGGGCTCAGGCTCGCGGCGTCCGGGCAGATCGACCACCAGCAGCGCGCCGCCCGCCGTCGCTCGCCCTGCCGACACGCTACCGCCATGGCGCTCGACCGCCTGCCGCACGATCGCCAGTCCGAGGCCCGATCCTGACATGCTCCGCGCATTGGTAGATCGGTAGAAGCGGTCGAACACATAAGGCAGGTCGGCATCCGCGATCCCGGGACCGCTGTCGGCGACGGTCAGACGGCCGTCGTCGAGCTCGACCCGCACGACCCCGCCGACCGGACTCCACTTGACCGCATTGTCGAGCAGGTTGGTGACCGCCCGCTCGAGCGCGGTCGTCTCACCGACAACGAGCCAGTTCTGCAGCTCGACATCGAAGGAGACTCCGGGCGCACGGCGGCGCACCCTTTCGATCGCCCGCTCGATGACAGCCGCGAGATCCAACTCCTCGGCGCTGGCAGTCGGCCGGTCGTCACGGGCCAGCTCAACGAGATCAGCGACCAACCCGGACAGCTCCTCGATCTGGGCCCGGACGTCGACCAGCAACGCCTCCCGATCGGCGACCGCGAGACCCCGCTCGCCGGCGGCATTGCTCTGAGCCAGCAGGTCGAGATTGGTGCGCAGGCTCGTCAGTGGCGTGCGCAGCTCATGACCCGCGTCGGCGACCAACTGTCGCTGGAGCGCGCGTGACGTCGAGACGGCAGCCAACATTTCATTGAAGCTGCGAGCCAACCGACCAAGTTCGTCGGAGCTGCCCACCTCGATCGGCGTGAGGTCACCGGTGCGGCCTACTCGTTCGGCCGCCATGGTCAGTCGCTCGACCGGCCGTAACCCGGCACGTGCGACCATGAGGCCGGCGACAGCAGCGATGACGATTCCGCCGACACCGACGAACAGCAGCACGAGCCCAAGGTCATCGAGCGTGGTTTGGGTGTCGTGCGTCGAACGTGCCAGCACCAGGGCGACATTGTCTCCGACCGGCACCGCGACAACCCGGTAGCGAGTGTCACCGGCCTGCAAGGTACGCAGCGATTCGTTCGACACGCCGCGCGCAACGCCGATCTCGGGTCCGGCCTGCATCAGCCTGGTCAATCCCGGGGTCGTGCACTCGACCTGGTCGGTACTGCTGACCAGACACAAGTCGACCTCCGACGCGAGCAAGCTCAAGGACGGCTGCGTCTGGAGCGTCTCGGGAATTTGCTGCTGCAGAGCGGCAACACGTTGTGCCCTCGACACCAAGGAGGTGTCGAGCTCGTGAAAGAGCTCCATTCGCATGGTGAAGTAGGCAGCAAGGGACACCGCGGCCACCGCGAATCCAGCCGTGGCGGCCACCAGCAACGCAACCCGCGCGCGCAGGGTGAGTCCGTGCACCGACTGGCTGGCCTCGGATTCGCTCACGATGGCACCTCGCGCAGCGAGTACCCGACACCTCTCACCGTGTGGATGAGCCGGCGCTCGCCTTCTGCCTCGAGCTTGCGGCGCAGGTACCCGACGTATACCTCGAGCGAATTGGCGGTGGTCGGGAAGTCGTAGCCCCACACCTCTTCGAGGATCTGATTCCGCTCGAGCACCTGGCGCGGGTGGCGCATCAAGAGTTCAAGGAGGTGGAACTCGGTTCGTGTCAGGGAGATCAGGCGACCGCCACGCCAGACCTCCCTTGTGCCGAGATCGACGGCGAGATCAGAGAACTTCAGCTGCTGACTCGCATCGGGACCACCCAAACTCCGCCGCATCAGCGCACGTAGCCGGGCGAGCAACTCTTCAAGTGCGAACGGCTTCACAAGATAATCGTCGGCGCCGGCATCGAGGCCGCCAACTCGATCGGCAACGGCCTCCCTAGCAGTGAGCATCAAGACGGGGAGATCCTCCCCCGCGGCACGCAGGCGTCGGCAGGTCTCGAGGCCGTCGAGGCCCGGCATCATCACGTCGAGGACGACTGCATCGGGGCGGCGAAGGGCAATTGCCGACAGTGCGCGTTGGCCGTCCTCGGCGAGCTCGACCTCGTAGCCGTTGAAGATGAGCGAACGGCGAAGCGATTCCCGGACACCGGGATCATCATCGACGACGAGAATGCGCACGTAGCCAAGTGTGCCCGCCATGGCTGAACGAATGCTGAAAGCGGGCCCGGCAATATCAGCTAACGGTGCCGACGTGGATCGACCTCACCGCGTCGATGTCATCGGCGTCGGCGGCCCGCTTGTCGGGACGGTAGCGCAACACTCGAGCGAACCGCAGCGCGACGCCGCCGGGATAGCGCGGACTTTTCTGTACGCCGTCGAAGGCAATCTCGACGACGAGTTCGGGTCGCACGTAGACCGTGTACTCATCGCGCCGAGTCTCGAGCCGCAGGAATTCTTTGGTCTGCCAGGTCAGAAGCTCGTCGGTCAGACCCTTGAAGGTCTTGCCGAGCATGACGAATCCACCGGCGCCGTCGCGGGCGCCGAGATGCAGATTCGACAACATGCCGCGACGCCGACCGTGACCCCACTCGACGGCGAGCACGACGAGATCGAGGGTGTGCCGCGGCTTGACCTTCACCCAACTGGCGCCCCGCCGCCCGGCCTCGTACGGCGCGTCCAGTGATTTGACGACGACTCCTTCGTGGCCATGGGCAAGGGCCTCATCGAAGAAGCTCGCCGCCTCACCCACGTCGCTTGTGACCAGCCGCGGCACCCGCAACGATTCGGGCAGGAAGCTCTCGAGGACAACCTGCCGTTCGGAGGCGGGCGCAGTCATGAGGTCGCGCCCGTCGAGATGAAGCACGTCGAAGACGAACACCGCGAGTGGAATCGACGATCGAAGTGTCTCGATGTCGAGACGACTGCTCGTGCGCGCCGCGGTTTGCTGGAAGGGACGCGGGCGCCCTTTCTCGTCGAGCGCGATGACCTCGCCGTCGAGGACGACTCGCCGGACATCGAGTGCCCGCACGGCTTCGACGATCTCAGGCACTCGCGCGGTGATGTCGTCACCGGTGCGGGTGAAGACATGGATCTCGTCGTCGGCGCGGTGCACCTGCACCCGGATACCGTCGAGCTTCCATTCCAATGCTGCGGGTGCCACCTGGCTTACGGCCTCGGCGACGCTTGGCGCCGACTGCGCCAGCATCGGCCGAACAGGACGGCCAACGTCGAGCCCGATGGCCCGCAAGCCGTCGGTGCCCTCGCCCAACGCCACGACGGCGATCGGAGGCAGTTCGCCCCGCAACATAAAGGCGCGTCGCACATCGGCGACCGTAACCTCTGCGGCCTTGGCAATCGCCTCGACCATAACGCCGTCTTGGGCGCCTTGCCGAATCTCACCGGCCACCAGCGCTCGCAGGAATGCCTGTTCGGCGGCGGTCGCCGACGCGAACAGTGCGTCGACCTGCGTCGTCCGCCTGCCTTGGGAGCCAGCGCCGGAATCGGTGGCGATGCGGGCAAATGTTTCGTCGACGTTGGCTAACGTGAGTGTCGGATTGGCCGCTGGATCGGGTACGTCGCGCAACGTCGCCCAGCCAACGCCGGTGCGCCGTTGCAGCAAGTCGCCGGCCAAATAGGCGGCCGCGATCTCACTGTCAGTTGCGCCGGCGACCCGCAGACAGCCGGCGATGAGCCCGATCTTGATCGACCGCGCAGGTGTCGCGGCGACCGCATCCGACACGGCAACGAGATGGGCAAGAAGCATGCGCTCATTGTCCCTGTCGGGGGTGACATCTTGTCCCTGTCGGGGGTGACATCGCAGATTGCGAGTCACCACCCGACAGGGCGGATCAGCGAATGCGGTCGACCGGTTCGGGTCCGACGGGCAGCACAATCACTGTGTCTGTCGAAGGTTCGCCCGACTCGTCACTACGCCAGACCGACGCAAGTTTTGCGTCGTGCTCGCGCCACATTGGCCGCTGGTTTTGAAGCCATTGAGCACGTGCCCACCACGTAATGCCCCCCACAGGCCCACCCCCTACATAACTCCTTCACGCTAGCGATTCGGCGCCCCTTGGGATACGCCCGTTCGGTTGGTCCGCGCCCGCGTTCGGGCGTGGTATTTCATGGATCGGAGGCGGTGCTTCGTGGTTCGGTCAGCTGTGTGGCAAGGCAATCGTGAACCGACAGCCCGGTCCGACATTCTCTGCACCGATTCGTCCGTTGTGTGCGTCGACGATGCCACGCGCGATCGCCAGGCCGAGGCCCGCCCCGCCGTCGGGCACGGGCGTGCGGGCCGGTGTGCCACGAAACGCCACCTCGAACACGCGGTCGATGTCGTCCGCCGAGATACCGCCGCATTCGTCACTAATTGCCAGATACACGAACGCGTCATCGTGGGTGGTCTCGATCTCGACCGCACCATCGTTCGGTGTATGCCGGATCGCGTTCCCGAGCAGGTTTCCGACGACCCTCGTCAGCGCATACGGGTCGACGTCCACCAGAGGAACGACCGCCGCCGCGTGTCGGTCAACAAGAGTGATGCCCTTCGCGTTCGCAACAGGTAAGGCCGTCGCTACCGCGTCTCGAACAACGTCGGTCAACGCCATCCGTTGCCTCGACAGTTGCAACGCACCAGCATGAATCCGGCTCAGCTCGAACAAATCGTCGACCATCCGGGCGAGCCGGTCGACTTCCACCCTGATCCTGCGGTGATACAGCGATCGGTCCTCGTCGGTCGATACGACGTTGTCCTCGAGAGCCTCGGCCATCGCCCGGATCCCGGCCAACGGCGTCCGAAGATCGTGACTCACCCAGGCGATAAGTTCGCGCCGGCTGTCCTCGATCGCGCGTTCGTGTCGCCGTGCCTCGTCGAGCTTCCCGTGCGCAAGCGCCAGCTCGAGAGCCAGCGCCTCAAGTTCGGCGCTCGGGGTGCCGGTCGGGCCAATGTAAGGCTCCCCCCGAGCGAGCGCATTCGCGGCGGCGCGCAACGCGTCACTGCCGCGCATCATGGTCCGGGCCAACACCATCGACGTGACAATTCCGCCAAGCCCGGCGAATACGACAGTCGCGATCAGGATTCCGAACTGATCCTTCGACAAGAACATGGAGACGGTCGCAACCGTAGCGGCCACGACGACGGTCAACACCGGGGTGAGTGCGACGATCAGGGCCGCATCGCGTAACGGCCGGCGGCGGGCCGCCCTCAGCAATCCTAGGCCGACGATCGTCACTACCACCGAACTTGCTGCCGATATGACAAGCAGCCCGCCGATCTGGTGCGGATGCAGTGTCATCAGCCGGCGGCCGGAACGGTGGTCATCGGGTCGTAGCGATAGCCAACCCCCCAGACGGTTGCGATCGGCGACCAGCTGCCACCTGACGCTGTTTCGAGTTTCTGGCGCAGCCGCCGAACATGTACGGTCACGGTCGACTGATCGCCGAACGACCAACCCCACACGTCACGCATCAGCTCGTCGCGGGTGAACGTGTGCCGGGCGCGGCCCATGAGATAGGCGAGGAGGTCGAACTCGCGAACCGTCAGCATGAGGGAAACTCCGGCGAACTCGACCTCGTGAGCCGCAAGGTCGACGCGCAGCGGCCCGTCGATGAGCTCGGTGGGGGCCGCCAATGCCAGCGGAGGTGGCGTGCCGGCCCGCCGCAGCACCGACGCGACCCTCAGCACGAGTTCGCGCGGACTGAACGGCTTCGTCACGTAGTCGTCGGCACCGACCTCAAGACCCATGATGCGGTCGGTCTCCGCGCCCAGCGCGGTGAGCAAGATGACCGGCACAAGGCTGCGTTCCCGCAGCATGCGGCACACGGTCAGCCCGTCGATGCCCGGCAACATGATGTCGAGCACGACAAGATCCGGTGGAGACTGCGCGGCAGATTCGAGTGCGGCCGGTCCGTCTCCGGCCAACGTCACATCGTAACCCTCACGACGGAGGTACCGGGCGACGACGTCGCTGACGGTCGGGTCGTCGTCGACCACCAAGATGTGCCCCGACGTCTGCTTGTCGGCGTCCATCTCGTTAGTGGTCACGATAGGCAGCGTAAAGCCGCGTGACTCGGCGGCGCCGTTGCGGCCTCGTCGCGTTCCTCAGTTCGTAAGAATCCAGGCGGCAGTGTCAGCGGGTAATTGTCGGCTGCCGTCAAGTCTCTGGCTCGCTACCAGCAGCCGGCCTGCGGGCAACTCCACAGCTGCCTCGCCGAAGTTCACGACACACACAAGACCGCTCGACCTGGCGAAGGCAAGGTGGCCAGGGCCGCGGTGCAGCCAGCGGAGCTGACCATCGCCCATGAACTGCTGTCGCAATCGCAACGTGGCCTTGTAGAGGTCAAGAATCGACGATGCGTCGCTCTCCTGCGATGTTCGGGAAATCGCGCCCCAGTCTGGTGGCTGCGGGATCCACGCGGTTGACGAGCCGAAGCCGAGCGACGGCCCAGTGGGCTCCCACGGAAGCGGAACACGAGACCCGTCACGTCCTTTGTCTTGGTGACCCGAACGCTCCCACGTCGGGTCGGCGAGGTACCTCTGCTCGATATCGGCAACCTCATGCAGGCCGAGTTCTTCACCCTGATAGAGGTAGGCGGAACCGGGCAGCGCAAGCATCAGCAACGCAGCCGCCCTCGCGCGCTTGGAACCAAGCGCGAGATCAGCTTTCGGCATAGTTCCGTCGCTCAACAGCCACTCGACCGTGTCGGCATCGGGTGGCAACGCGTATCGGCTCGGGTGTCGCACCACATCGTGGTTCGACAGCACCCAGGTCGGGCTGGCGCCAACGGCACCGGCCTCGGTGAGCGAACTGTCGACGACGTCGGCGAGGGCGTCACATTCCCAGACCGTTTGAAGAAAGTCGAAGTTGAAGGCCTGGTGCAACTCGTCGTGGCGTATGTAGCGAGCTCGACGACCGGGCATGACCCATGCCTCGGCAACGCCAATCCGCGGCGGACTGTACTCGTTAAGAATCCGCCGCCACGTACGGAAGATCTCGTGCACCTCGTCGCGGTCCCACAAGGGATGGTCGACAACCTCATAACGCAACTGCCTGTCGACCGCGTGGATGCCGAGAGCGGGCAACGGCTCGGTGAGATTTTTCGCCATACCGTGGGCGACATCAATGCGAAAACCGTCGACCCCGCGATTGAGCCAAAATCGCAGGATCAGCTCGAATTCCGTACCGATCTCTGGATTGGACCAATTGAGGTCGGGTTGCTCAGGAGTGAACATGTGCAGGTACCACTGGCCGTCGTCGACCTGGGTCCAGGCGGGCCCACCGAAGTTTGCGAGCCAGTCGGTCGGCGGCTTGGCGCCGCCATCAACGCCGTCGCGGAAGATGTAGCGTGCCCGCGCGGCCGAGCCGACACCGTCAGCAACGGCGGCCTTGAACCATGCGTGCTGATCTGAGGTGTGGTTCGGCACGATGTCGACGATGACCTTGAGGCCAAGCTCGTGTGCACGCCGCAGCAGCGCATCGAAGTCGCCGAGCGAGCCGAGCGTCGGGTCGACATCGCAATAGTCGGCGACGTCGTAGCCGCCGTCGGCCATCGGCGACAGGTAGAACGGTGTCAGCCAGACGGCGTCGATACCGAGATCAGCCAGCTCTGGGAGACGAGCCGCAATGCCGGGGAGATCACCAATACCGTCGCCATCGGAATCTGCGAAACTACGAACGTAGATCTCGTAGATGGTGGCCTGGCGCCACCAATCGGCAGCGGGCGTACGTGCCACTTCCGTCATAAACACTCCGGTCCGGGATCCAACTGAGGTCTGGTGCGTGAACCCTCGAAGCGTACGCACAACGCGGGCAGCCAGCGCCGCGCGTCGTCAGGCCTGGACGAGATGCTGCCGCTGGCGGCCGAACCCATCGATCGAGAGCTCAACGACGTCGCCCGCGCGCAGGTAGGGCTTCGGCTCGGGCTTCCCGAGCGCGACACCGGCCGGCGTGCCGGTGTTGATCACGTCACCCGGGCGCAGCACCATGAACTGGCTGATGTACCGCACGATCTCGGCGACCCCAAAGATCATGGTGCTGGTACTGCCGTTCTGCCGGAGCTCTCCGTTGACCCATAGTTGCAAGCCCAGCCTCTGCGGATCGGGCACCTCGGCTGCCGGAATCAGCCATGGGCCGAGCGGATTGAAGGTCTCGCAGCTCTTGCCCTTGTCCCATTGCCCACCGCGCTCGAGCTGGAACTCCCGCTCGGAGACGTCGTGGGAGATCGTGTAGCCCGCGATGCACCCGAGCGCTGCCCTTTCGTCATCGAGGTAGCGCGCAGTCGTGCCGATGACCACGGCAAGCTCGACCTCCCAGTCGGTTTTCACGGAGCGACGCGGGATGAGCACGTCGTCGTTCGCCCCGATCACGGTCGACGAATCCTTCATGAACAACACCGGCTCGGGCGGAATGGCCGCGCCGGTTTCCTCGGCGTGGTCGCGGTAATTGAGGCCGACGCAGACCACCTTGCCCGGCCGCGCCACGGGCGGGCCGAACCGCAAACCAAGACTCTCGAGCGGGCCCGCTTCAGGGAGGTCACCCGCTGCCAACGCTGCGCGCACCACGTCGATGCCGCCTCGCTCCAAGAATGCCGCGTCGATGTCGGGCGTCAATGTTTCGATGCTCGACGCCACTCCGCCTGAGACGACGAACGGCCGCTCACGTCCGGCAACGCCCAGCCGCACAAAAGACAACGTCATTTCGCTCCGCTCACCCGGGGATGTAGAGGTTCGACAACAGCGTCGGTCTCGGTCGCGTCTGGCTCGTGTCTCACCGCGACCGCTGCCGGGGTCGGTACGTGCTCGGGTAGCAACCCCTCGGCGCGTAGCGCAGACCACATTTCGGCGGGCAGCGACAGTGCAGCAAGCCGTGCGTTCTGCGTCACCTCGGCAGCGCTGCGCGCGCCGATGACAACCGTCGTGATGGCCGGGTGCGCAAGCGGAAACTGCAAGGCAGCTGCCGCGAGTGGAACATCAAAGCGTGCGCAGACCTCCGCGAGCCGCCGCGCGCGGTCGACAATTTGGGCCGTCGCTGGACCGTAGTTGAACGTGCTACTCGCCGACACGTTTGCAAGCACACCGCTGTTGAAGACACCACCGAGCACGACCGACGTCGAGCGTTCGGTGCACGCTGGCAACAGTTCGATGATGCCTTCCTGGTCGAGCAGCGTGTACTGCCCCGCGAGCAAGACGACGTCGATATCGGTCTCGCGCACGAACCTGGTCAACATCGCGGCCTGCTTCATGCCGGCGCCGATCGACGTCACCACCCCATCGGCTCGCCATTGCGCGAGGGCTGGCCAACCCTCGTCTATCGCTTGCTCCCAATGGTCGTCAGGATCATGCAGATAGACAATGTCGATGCGGTCGACACCGAGCCGTTGCAAGCTGGCGTCGAGCGAGCGACGAATGCCGTCGCGACTGAAGTCAAAGACCCGCGTGCTTGCGGGTTCGCCGACGAAGTCATCGTCAGGAGCAGCACCCTCACCAACCGGCTCGAGGAGCCGCCCGACTTTGGTCGAGAGCACCCACTCGGCTCGCTCCTTCGTGGCGAGAAAGGACCCAATGCGCCGCTCTGACAGTCCGGCACCGTAGTGCGGTGCCGTATCGAAGTACCGCATGCCTGCGGCCCACGCCTGCGCCAGGCAGGCCGCCGACTGGTCGTCGTCGACGCGCTCGAAGAGGCCACCGAGCGGGGCGCCGCCGAACTCGTACCGACCGACGCGAAGCCCGCCGCGACCCAGCGCAACGCTTTCCGTCACAGCCCAGGCACGCCATTCGCTCGTATCACTCCGGCATAGAAACGTGCGCTGTCCTTCGGGGTTCGAAGCTGAGTATCGAAGTCGACGTAGACGATGCCGAAACGCTTCGAGTAGCCGTACGACCACTCGAAATTGTCGAGCAACGACCACAGGTAATACCCGCGGAGGTCGACGCCATCGGCGATGGCGCGGCCCGCCTCCAGCAGATGCTCCTGGAGGTAGCGCACCCGATCGTCGTCGTGTACCTCGCCGTCGGGCGAGACCTCGTCTTCGTAGGCCGCACCGTTCTCGGTGATCATCATCGGCTTGGGGTAGTCGGCCGACAATCTGACCAGCAGCTCATGCAGGCCGGTGGCGTCGACTGGCCATCCCATGGAGGTGTGCCGACCGGGAGGATCGACGAACTCGGTGTCGTCGCAACCTGGCCAGACGTTACCTGTCGTGTTGCCGTGCCCGTCGTGGCGGTCAGGCCCGCCGGAACCGTCGTGGTGTCGAACGATCACCGGGTTGTAGTAGTTCACGCCGAGCACATCGAAGGGCGTCGAGATGGTGGCGAGGTCGGTGCCCTGAACGAACGCCCAGTCGCAGAAGTCGGCGGTGAACTGCTGAACGTCGTCGGGATAACGGGCATGAAACAACGGGTCGAGCCAGATCCTGTTCTGCAGACCATCGATCTTGCGGCAGGCCGCGACGTCCAGGTCGGACGACGTCGCCGGCCGGGCCATCGCGGGGTTCAGCGTGATCGCCAGCTGCGCCGTCGAGGGCAGCACGGACCGCAACTCCTGAAGGGCCAGGCCGTGTCCGAGCAGGAGGTGGTGAGTCGCGGCCAGGGCCTCCGCGCCATCGGTGTGCCCGGGCGCATGCACGCCGCCCGCGTAGCCAAGGAACGCGGAGCACCACGGCTCGTTCAGCGTGATCCAGAACCCCACGCGATCGGCGAGGGCGGCGGCCACCACCGCGGCGTAGTCGGCGAATCGGTACGCGGTGTCACGCGAGGTCCACCCCCCGGCGTCCTGCATTTCCTGCGGCAGATCCCAGTGATAGAGCGTGAGCGCGGGCGAGATGCCTTTGGCGAGCAGCCGGTCGACCAATCGCGAGTAGAAGTCGAGCCCTTTCGCGTTCACCGGCCCCGATCCGGTCGGGATCACCCTGGTCCACGACACCGAAAAGCGGTAGGACTTCAGGCCGAGCTCAGCCATCAGATCGACGTCGGCGGCGTAGCGGTGGTAGTGGTCGGTGGCAACATCGCCCGTGTCACCGGCAAGGACCTTGCCGGGCGTGTGGCTGAAGGTGTCCCAGATGGACGGCGTTCGCCCGTCCTCGGCAGCGGCCCCCTCGATTTGGTACGACGCGGTCGCGGCCCCCCAGACGAACCCCTCGGGAAAGCTGAGCGGCATGAAGCGTGCTCCTTAGGTATCCATTCCAGGCCAGGTGTGACCGACCATGAGAGCCTAGCCATCCGATCGAGCGAGGAGCGATCCCGATGGAACCGGTGAGTCTGCCTGCGAACCAGCCGCCGCAGTTCTACTTGGGCGGCGCTCAGATAGATCAGTTCCGTGGCCATCAGGCCGACGCCGGCGAGAATCCGACATTCGGTCCTGAGGACTGGGTCGCGTCGACCGTGTCGATGTTCGGGAGCCAGTTCGGGTCGACCCGGCTGCCCGACGGTCAACTCCTCGACGAGGCGATGGCGGCCGACCCCGCTGCCTTCTTCGCGCCCGCACACGTGGCCCGCTTCGGGGCGAATCCGGCTTTGCTAGTCAAATTGCTCGATGCGGGTGAGCGACTACCCGTGCACTGTCATCCCGACCGCGCGTTCGCCGGCACCCATCTGCGATGTGCGTTCGGGAAAACCGAAGCGTGGATCATCGTCGGCACGCCGGGCACCGATCCGCACGTCTACCTCGGCTTCAACCGCGACGTTTACCCGGCCGAGTTAGAGGACTGGTTCGAAGGTCAGAACAGCGCCGAGATTCTCCGTGCGATGAACCGCGTGCCAGTGCACGCCGGCGATGCGATCTTCGTTCCCGCTGGCACACCGCACGCCATTAGTGCCGGCGTGTTCATTGTCGAACTTCAAGAACCCACAGATTTTTCGGTTGTACTCGAATGGCGCGAGTTCGGGCTCACCGACCGGCACGATGGGCAGCTCGGCATGAGTCCTGCGTTGTCCCTGCAGTGCTTTGACCGACGCCGCCGCGGTGCCGAGGACATCGCCAGGTTGCACCGCAAGGCTCAATCGAACGTCGGTGGCATCGCCACCCTCTTTCCCCCAGACGCCGACCCGTTCTTTCAGGCCCAGGAGATCGTCGTCGCCGATTCGCTTACCCTGCCGGCGCAGTACTCCGTGCTTATTGTGCTCGAGGGAGCGGGCGAGCTCGTGACGGCGTCGTCGCAAACCGCGGTCGCGCGCGGGTCGACAGTCCTGATCCCCTACTCGGCGGGCGCCGTGACGGTGCGCGGAACGTTGCGGGCAATTCGCTGCCTGCCGCCCTACGACGCCATCGGCACATCGCCGTAGTCGGGGCGGAACCGCTCATACGGTCCGGCGAGCAACGGCGACGAGATGATCAGGTCGGCACTAGCCAGGTTGCAGGCGACCCCGATGTTCCAGACCGCCGCGATGCGCAGTAGAGCCTTCACGTCGGGATCGTGCGGCTGGGGCTCCAGCGGATCCCAGAAGAAGACCAGCAAGTCGATCACGCCTTCGGCGATTTTTGCGCCGATCTGCTGGTCACCACCGACGGGGCCTGACAGGAAGCGATGCACGTGCAGGCCGAGTTCGTGTTCGAGCATCGTGCCCGTTGTGCCGGTGGCATACAGCACATGACGCGTCAGCGTTAGGCGGTTGAAGTCCGCCCAGTTCAGGAGATCCAGCTTCTTGTTGTCGTGGGCGACAAGGGCAATATGGCGTTGTTCGCCAGGCATCGTTGACCCTTCCTCGTGGTATTGGTCAGTTCCGACGGTAGCTGTGAAATGCAAACGGCAGGTTACGCAGAGTTGGAGCGCAGCTTCAATTGAGGCAAGGTGGCACTTCACGACGTCCTAGCGAGAATGGCATGCCAATGGCGACCTACCCGGCGATCTACGACGTCCTCGACGATCGGTTCCTTGCGTGCACCGACGGCGACCGTAAGCTTGAACAGCTGTATGCAGGTTGCCGATGGGCCGAAGGACCGATCTACGTACCCGCTGGTCGGTATCTCTTGTGGAGCGACATTCCGAATGACCGCATCCTGCGTTGGGATGAGACAACAGGAGCTGTTGGCATCTTTCGCGATCCAGCTGGCCATACCAACGGAAACACTCTCGACGGAATCGGCAGATTGGTCAGCTGCGAGCAGGGCAATCGGCGGGTGTCGCGAACGGAGCACAACGGCGAAGTCACCGTCATTGCCGACCGCTTCGACGGATTGCGTCTGAACAGCCCGAACGACGCCACGGTGAAGTCGGATGGATCCATCTGGTTCTCGGATCCCGATTACGGCATTCGTAGTGACTATGAGGGTCACCGAGCCACGAGTGAGATCGGCTCGCGCAACGTCTACCGCGTCGACCCCATCACCGGCACGGTGAGCCTCGCCGCCGACGGATTCGACGGACCGAACGGACTCGTCTTCTCGGCAGACGAGCAACGGCTGTACGTGTCTGACAGCAGGACCAACCACATCAGGGTCTTCGACGTCGGTGCCGACGGCCGCCTTTCGGGCGACCGCATATTCGCAACCTGCGCGACCGGGCGGTTCGACAACATTCGCTTCGACGACGAAGGACGGCTGTGGGTCGGCGCGTGCGAGGACGGCGTGCACTGCTACGACCCCGACGGCACCCTGCTCGGCAAGATCCGGGTGCCCGAGACCGCAGCCAACATCTGCTTCGGCGGCACCCGGCGCAACCGGATGTTCATCGCGGCAACCACATCGTTGTATTCCTTAATGATGTCGGTCACTGGCGAACCGTTGCGCATCACCAGCTGACATGCAGGCGGGCCCGGCACTCAACAGTGCCGAGCCCGCCTGCGTACTACCTCACCGTGCTTGTTACTGCCAAGCGGTCGTGAAGTTCCCTGCGTTGTCCTTTGTCCAGAGCGTCACGCCGGTGTCAATGATCTTCACGTACGGCTTGCCCAGGATGTTGTTGACCGCGGCGAGAATGCCGAGGTTCGTCATCTTGAACGGAGACTGCGCCATGGTGGCCGTGGTCTTGCCCGCGACGATGAGCTTCGCCATCTCCGGGTCGCCGTCGTAGCCGAAGATCTTCAGCGGGTGGTTCTTCGCCTCGACGACCGCGACAGCGCCTTCTGCCGGGGAGTCACACGCGGAGTAGATCGCGGTCAGGTTCGGATACTTCGTGAGCAGGTCCTCGGTCACGGTTGCGCCGATCTTCGGGTCGCAGGTGGTCTGCTGAGCACCAATAACGACCTTCACGCCAGTGCCCGCGTTGACGCCGTCGATCCGCTCGTCGAGGTTCGGAACGCCCCGCACCGCCTCGAGGAGACCGATCGTGTGCCTGTACCGCCTCTACTACAACGCGGGCGAAGACACCGTGACCAAGCCCGAGCATGTCGCGATTGTCGATGCGATCGGGCGCGCCGACGCAAATGGTGCGGAGCAGGCGATGCATGTGCATTTAGCGAACGCCATCGGTCGGCTCGAGGCATTCTTCGCCGATCGGGCGGATGACACATCCGTCCAATGATGTGGCGTTTAGCGTGCCAGTCATCTTATGAATGCGGATGCCACACGCACGCTAGCGGAGTGGGCTCAGGTCCGCGCGGATCACCGCCAGACCGTACGCCGGAACCCGGAACGGGGCGGGTTGTGCGTCGCCCGTGAGCAGTCGACGCCCGATCGCCCAATGCGTGGTGGGTGGTACGTGGTACGTGCACCACAATCACACCATGCAGCTGCGCATCTTCACCGAGCCCCAGCAAGGCGCGACCTACGACCAGCTACTAACTGCGGCGCGGGCGACGGAGAAGGGCGGGTTCGACGGGTTCTTCCGTTCCGATCACTACCTGGCAATGAGCGCGACCAGCGGGTTTCCAGGCCCGTCGGATGCGTGGATCACGCTGGCCGGATTGGCCCGCGACACCACCCGCATTCGGCTCGGAACCATGATGACCGCGGCAACTTTCCGGCTTCCTGGCCCGCTCGCTATTGCCGTCGCGCAGGTCGACGCGATGAGCGGCGGACGGATCGAACTAGGACTCGGCGCCGGCTGGCATGAGGAGGAGCACACCGCCTACGGCATCCCCTTCCCCGACATCACCGAACGGTTCGACCGTCTCGAGGAGCAGCTCGCCATCATCTCGGGGCTATGGGCGACGCCCCTGGGCGACCGTTTCTCGCACGTAGGGAAATACTTCTCGCTTCGAGATTCGCCCGCGTTACCAAAGCCGGTGCAACAACCCGGGCCGCCCATCATCATCGGCGGGACGGGCGCCCGCCGAACCCCCGAACTGGCTGCGCGATTCGCGGCGGAGTTCAACGTGCCATCGTCGATGCCGAAGCTCCTGACACAGCAGTACGGCCGGGTCCGCGACGCCTGCGTCGCGATCGATCGCGACCCGGATTCCCTGGTCTACTCGGCGGTGCTCAACGTCTGCTGCGGCGAAACCGACGGCGAGGTCTCGCGGCGCGCGGCGAACATCGGCCGCGATGTCGATGATCTGAAGGCGAAAGCCTTCGCCGGCCGACCGGCCGAGCTCGTCGAACGCCTGGCCGCAATGGCCGAGCTAGGTGTGACGCGCGTTTACCTCCAGCTCTTCGATCCGACGGACGTCGACCACATCGATCTCCTCGCGGCGCGCGTACGACCGCAGGTACCCGACTAACGCGCGGAGTTCTCGCCTCGGTAGCGCAAGCCGATCCACCTCAGCTGCTTGGTATCGCAGGCCCTGCCTCCGAGGCGGCGTGGCGCCCTACTCCGAGGCGGCGTGGCGCCCTACTCCGAGGCGGCGTGGCGCCCTACTCCGAAGCGGCGTCTCGCCAGGGCAGCGGTTGGTCCCAGCCCGGCGACGTCCCGGTGGACCGCAGTGCTTTAACGTTTGTGCGCTCGACCAACCGCATCGGTGGGCGCTTCAATGCCTCGGCGAAGAAGGTGCGCACCGCAGCGGCAGGCATCGGTCGAGCGAGCAAATACCCCTGGGCGTGGTCACAGCCCAACGTGGTGAGAAGTTGCTGCTGCTCGGGCGTCTCGATCCCCTCGGCGGTGACCACAATGTCGCAGCGGTGGGCCAACTCGATGAGGGCAGTGACGATCTTGCGGGTGCGACTGTCGACACTCAGGTCGGCCACGAACGAACGGTCGATCTTGATCTCGTCAATCGTGCGCTCGCGCAACAGGCTCAACGACGAGTAGCCAGTGCAGAAGTCGTCGAGGGAGAGGCCCACGCCCGCCGTGCGTAGCTGATCGAGGATCGAGGCGGCGATGGGACTGCGTGAGAACACCGCTGTCTCGGTAATTTCACAGATCAGCTGGTTCGTCGGCAGGCCGTGGCGCGCCAGGCATTCCAGCACAAACCGCGGCAGGTCTTCGTCGAGCAGGTTGCGCGCCGACAGGTTCACCGCGATCGACATCGACATCCCCATCGCGTGCCACGTTGCACATTCCTCGATGGCAGCCTCGAGAACGTAACGCGTGAGGTCACCGACGAGGCCGCAACGCTCAAGCAACGGAATGAATTCGACTGGTGGGATCAGCCCGCGCTGCGGATGCTGCCACCGCACGAGCGCTTCGGCGGCAATGGGCATCCCCCCACGCATGCTGAACTTCGGCTGGTAGTGCAGCACGAGCTGCTTGGATGCGAGCGCTTCACGCAGGTCGCGCAACAGCTCGACCTGCGCCAGCGCCGGCGGCTCGAGTTCCTGGCGATACCGAACGACCGGGACGTCGTCGGTTCGCGCCTGATACATCGCGAGGCGGGCCCGGCGAATGAGGTCGTCGAGATTGTCACCGTCGCTCGGCGCGCATGCGACTCCGGTGTGGGCGTCGACCGTCAGGTCAAGCCCGTCCGCAGTAATCGCCGTTCCCAATGATCGGACGGCGAGTTCAGCCTGCGCGACGCCAGCTGACGCCGATGCCAGCTCCCGCAACAGCAAAACGTATTCGGCGCCGTGCAGCCTCGCGACCACATCGCACCGGCGAACTACGCCGGTAAGGCGGCCCGCTACTGCCCGCAACATCTCATCGGCTGCGTGCGCGCCGAGGAGGTCATTCACCTCGGCGAACCGGCTCAAGCCGATTACCGCGACAGCGACGAGCTTTGTTGGGTGCATCTCGGCCAGCGCGTCGCGCGCATGTTCCTCGAGCATCATGAGGTTGCCCACGCCCGTCACGGGGTCGCTGAAAGCGGCCTTGATGCGCTCCTTCGCGTCCTCGCGAATCGAATCGAACTTGAGCGCGTTGGCCAGTGCGACGGCGAGCGCGTTTGCGAACGCGTTCAGGCAGTCGGTCTCGGTGGCATTGAAGGCCACCGGGGACGCGAATAGCAACCGCAGCTCGCCGACCCGGCCTTCCCTGGTGGTCAGCTCGATGTCCATGCTGTGGCCGTGCCGGTATTCGCCGTGTTCTGCTGGATGGGCATCTTCGATGTCGCTGGCCCGCACGGTGGTCGCGTGACCGGTCACCTCGTCGAGCTGGATCTCGGCCGCATCGGCGCGCATCATCGTCGCGACAGCCGTCGTTGCCTGACCGATGAGCTGGCCGAGTTCGACATCGCGCAACTCGTCGATCGCGAGCTGAAGCCGGTGCCACGCGAACCGTTCTTCTCGAATAGTGGCTCGGTCGGCACTGAACGCGTGCAGGACAAGGAGCACGGCAACGAGCAAGACGGTAAAGGCAATCGACCAGATCAGCGACGCCACGATGATGAGCGCCGCGGCGACGTTTCGCAACCAGATCACGGTTGCAACGCGAAGGTCGTCGCGGAGGCTGTACCACACCGGGCGACCACGTTCGGTAGCCACCACGAGTGACGTCATGCCGGTCGACAAAGCGTGGATGAAGAAGCTCGCGACAGCGATGAGAATGATGCTACGAGCCGCAAAGACGTGACTCCAGCTCAGCGTGGCCGAGTAAAGGTGTGCCGGCCCGACAACAGCACAGCCAAGAACGGTCGCGATAGCCACGCCCGCCACGTTGAAGACCACCTTGACTGCGGGGGCGTGACGGACGAGGAGCACGATCGTCATGCCCGCTGACATTGTCAGCACAACGTCTGCGCGCGGCACGAGCACAAGGCAGAGCACGAAAGCTGTTTCGAGCCACCCGTACAACAAGCGGCTCGCGCCGCGCCGGACGCCGACCCTCGCCATTTCGCCCACGACAGGAAGGCCTATGGCCAGGCCCCACCGCCAGGTCTGCGGGACGGGCTCGGCCGAAGCGGCGAACAGCGCCAGGACGACGCAGGCGGCTCCCAGGGTGCCCACGACCAGTACAAGGCGCTGCACGGCACGCTGCCGTACAAGCTGCGTCATCGTGGCTCCTCCACCGACAGCGATCCCCCTCGAGGAACATCGACATCGAGGCCATCCACTCACATAGGCCGAACAGCCCATTAGTTCGGCATTTGCTACGCCGATGAAAGAGATGTCCGGTTCATCGGGACATGAGAAAGGGCCGGCGGTAACCGGCCCCTTCCCGAGCAACGCGCCGGAGTATGAGAGCTCAAACGGCGCACGACTGTCTAACCCCAGACCGTGTTGCGCATGGCGGGCACCTCCTGATCGCGTCGAGGTGTTCGCCTGCACGGGCGGCACCGGTCATCCCCCGTCGACCCCGGCCACCGAGTCCCATTCGGGCTATCGAGTTGGAACAGCCGCCAGGCACCCTGCGTCCGGTACTTCCTATACTCACCCATACGTCACTCTTCGTACACCCAAATGGCGTAGATGATCACTGAGCCGTTCGGACTAGTCACCCCAAGTGATCACGATGGACCATCCGAGCGGGCGGCAACCGTCCCCTCGTCCAGATGAGGTCGCCGGACGGGTAACTGAGCGTCGCGCGTTCCCTGAGCTCGCGGTCCGCCGTCCACAGGCCGCTGCACCATCGGACGTCGCCGTCGCCGCGAGCCCGAGAATGATCCCGAACCAGACCATCGGTGAGGGGTGCGCGATGCGGGTGACCGTGACGGTCGTGGCGGCGAGGGGCGGCACCCGCGAAGACGCCGTCATCGACGCCCCCGGAGCCACCCCGATCGGTGAGGTGTTGGGCCGCCTCCGCGACCTGGTCGATGAGCCGCCGGACACGGCACCGGCCATCGGCGGCATCGCGGCCGACGCCGCCATCGCGTCTGCTGCCTGCACCGTCACCCCGCTGGCTAATAGCGCACTGAGGGACGGCGCGATCGTGAGCTTCGGGGCGCCGGCGGGCGCGATACCAAACGCGACCTACCTCGAGATGCGGATCGTGGGCGGCCCGGCCGCCGGCACTATCCGACCGCTTGCCACCGGAAGTACGTCGATCGGCCGCGGTGGCACCGCCACCATCCGAATCGACGACCCGGCAGTCTCCCGCCGCCACGCGGTCTTCACCGTGTCAGCCACCGGCGTGACAGTCGCAGACTCCGGTTCGACAAATGGAAGCGTCCTCGACGGGCAGCGCCTCACGGCCTCGCCAGTCGCCATGCGCCCCGGCACGCGCCTTCGAATCGGTGACTCGACAGTGCTTGTCGCCATTCCCGATGAGACACCAGTGGCGGTGACGAAGACGGCCGACGGCCGCCTGTCGTTCAATCGGCCACCGCGACTCGACGCCTCCGATCCCGATGCCGCGCCGCCCACCGTGATCTTTCCCGCCGAGCCGGTCGATCGCCCGCTGCACGGTTTGCCGGTCATCGCGACCGCCGCGCCATTGGTGGCCGGCGTCGTGCTCGCAGCTGTGCTGCGCAAACCCGAGTACCTGCTGTTCACGATCCTGTCGCCGCTGATGATGGCCGGGCAGTGGCTGTCCGACCGCGTCGGCCACCGCCGAACGCGGCGGACCGAACAGGCCAGCTATGCGGAAGCGTTGAGACATACGCACGCAACGCTTGGCTGGGCGCTGGCCGGCGAAGCGGTGGACCGCCGCCGCAAGGCACCTGATCTAGCGACGGTGGTAAAGATTGCCACCGGCATTGGCGCTCGCTTGTGGGAACGCCGGCGCGACGATGGCGACTTTCTGCTCGTGAGCCTGGGTAACGCGACGCTACCCGCCGACCTTGTGGTGACCGGGGCCCCAATCGAAACCGTGATTGCTGTGAACGACGTGCCGGCGACAGTGTCGTTGCCGAACGTGGGCGTCCTCGGTATCGCCGGGGCGCCGGCAACCACATCGGCGCTCACCCGAGCCATCATCAGCCAGCTGGCGGTGATGCACAGCCCGCGCGATCTCGGCGTCGTGCTGATGACCGAGCCGCCACGGGTCGAGTCGTGGGACTGGATTCGCTGGCTGCCACATGTACGTGCGTCGTCCGCCGGATTTGCTGCGACACAGTGTCAGGCACTGCTCGGTCTTGATGCCGATAGCGCCGAGGCACGGGTCACCGAGCTAGCGACCCTCATCGAAGCGCGCCGTGGTGCCTCCAGCACCGGGGACCAGCGGGTGGCTCGGCCACCCGCAATCGTGCTGGTCATCGACGGCGCGTGGGCGCTTCGACGTACCCGAGCACTCGCTGCGGTGCTGTCACAGGGTCCCGCCGTCGGTGTTTACGCCGTGTGCATTGACGAAGCGGCGGAGCGCCTGCCAGAAGAGTGCGGCGCAGTCGCAGTGGTCAACACCCTGGACGCAGGCAGATTGCACGTACAGGTGCCCGGCAGATCCGCCGTTGTTGACATCGTTGTTGACGGCCTGTCGATCGCTTGCGCAGACCGGGTCGCTCGCGCGTTAGCGCCCATCCGTGATGACAGCCCGGATCGCTCCGACGCTCTACCCGACACCGTGCGTTGGCGCGACGTAGCCGACCTCGGAGGCGACATCAGCGAAGAGCTAGCCAAGCGTTGGCGGCAGGCCGGCGCAGGAAGCACGCGCGCATTCATCGGCGTCGGAGCCCAGGGGCGATTCGCCGTCGACATCGCTCGCGACGGACCCCATGCACTGATCGCCGGCACCACCGGCTCGGGCAAGAGTGAACTTCTGCAAACGCTGGTGGCGTCGCTGGCGATCGGCAATCGCCCCGATGAGGTCACCTTCGTCCTGGTCGACTACAAGGGTGGCGCGGCCTTCGGTGCCTGTGCCGCACTGCCGCACACCGTCGGGATGGTGACCGACCTCGACGGCAGATTGGTCGAGCGCGCTCTCGTTTCGCTCGGCGCCGAGCTGAAGCGGCGCGAATCATTGCTCGCCGAGGCGGGTACGCCAAACATCGAGACATTTCGCGCGGATGGCAGAGCGCTCGCCCGACTCGTCATCGTCGTCGACGAATTCGCTTCCCTGGCTGAGGAATTACCCGACTTCGTTGGTGGCCTCGTGGGCATCGCGCAACGTGGCCGCTCGCTGGGTGTTCATCTCGTTCTGGCCACCCAACGCCCCGAAGGGGTGGTGAGCCCCGATATCCGGGCCAACACCAACCTGCGCATTTGCCTCGCGGTCATGCGCGAATCTGAGTCGCGCGACGTTATCGATTCTCCCGAGGCCGCGCGCATCAGCCGCACGACCCCGGGCAGAGGTTATGCGCGCACGGGGCACGGCGAACTTCATGCTTTCCAGTGCGGCCGCATCAGCTCTGCCCACGCCGCCCCCGCCGCCGACGCCGACGACATCGAGGTTCGACTCTCTCCATTCCGATCACTTTGCCGACCCGCGCCCCGCCGTCGTGCCCTCGATGCCGAACCCCGCGAACCAGCGGGCACCGATCTCGACAGCATCGTCGCGGCATGCCAGGCAGCCAGCGCCCGTCTCGGCATCGAGACGGCCACCTCGCCCTGGCTGTCGCCACTACCCGAGGTCGTCGACTCCGACGTGGGCGATCGGGTGCAGCCGATGCGCCCACTGGTAGCGACTCTGGCAATCCTCGACGTCCCGACCCGGCAATCACGCGAGCGATACCTCATCGATCTCGACCGCACCGGACATCTCATCGTCGCCGGCAGTGCGCGCAGCGGCCGCACCACCGCGTTGCGAACTCTCGTCGGCGGCCTTGCGACATCGTCGTCGGCCGGTGACCTCCATCTGTACGCCGTCGATTGCGCGGGTGGAGCATTGGGCGCACTGGCCGCGCTCCCCCACTGTGGTGGCGCGATCACCGGGCACGAGCACGATCGGGTGCGGCGACTTCTGTCCCTGCTGGCGGGCGAACTGGTCCGGCGGCAAGACATCTTCGCCGCCGAGGGTTTCGGTTCACTGGCCGAGCAACGAGCACGGCCGTCAGGGCCAGCAGGACCGGCATCGGCGGCGGCATCGCCGCTTCCGCACGTCGTGCTCCTCATCGACGGCTGGGAGGCGTTCAACGCGGCGTTCGAGGACGTCGACGCAGGCGCCATCCTCGACGCTGCGTGGCGGCTGTTGCGCGAAGGCGCATCGGTAGGAATTCATCTCGTGGTCACGGCCGACCGAGCTGGACTCGTCGGGCGATTAGCGTCGACCGTCGAGGAGAGGCTGGTGCTGCGACTTGCCGATCGCAGCGATTTCTCATTGATCGGCTTGCCCGCACGCTCGGTGCCAACCGCTTTGCCAGCGGGTCGTGGATTCCTCGTCGACGGCCTCCGCGAAGCGCAGGTGTGCGTCCTTGGTGACGACCCGGGCGGGCCCGCCCAGCTCGTCGCACTTGCCACCATCGCAGCGGCGGCACACATCCGCGACCGCGACCTGCCCCGATCAGCCTGGCCCAGGCGGGTCGATCCGCTCCCGGTAACGGTCACACTTGCCGATGTAACCGCCCGCCGGCCCCGCGCGCACGACGACCACCAGCATCAACCATCGGCGCGCGTCATTCTCGGTGTCGGCGGCGACGAACTCGACGCGGTCAGCGTCGATCTGCTCGAGTCCGGCCCTGGCTTCCTCATTGCAGGCCCACCGCGGTCAGGTCGAAGCACCGCGCTGGCCACCGTCGCGGCCGGTTTGCGAGCAATAGGTTGGCAGTTGCTGGCCGTAGCGCCCCGCCCGTCGCTCGTCGACGAGTACGCCGATCGGGTCTTCGACGCCAGCGGCGTTGGGCTCGACGCCGAACTCGGGCTCCTCGGCGACAAGGTTGCCCTTCTGATCGATGACGCTGAACTCGTGACCGACGCACCAGTGGCGGCCACCCTCGATCGATTAATGCGATCCGCGCGCGACACGGGTCACGTTCTCGTCATCGCCGGTCTCACCGAGACACTGTCGCTCGGCTTCCGAGGCTTCGTCGTCGATGCACGGCGGGGCCGTGCCGGCGTGCTCCTGACGCCGCGCGCGCCCCTCGACGGTGACGTACTCGGCATTCGGCTGCCACGAAGCACCGGTGCGCCGGCGCCGGCGCCGGCCGGGCGTGGTCTGCTGGTTGTCGGCGGTGCAACTACCCGACTTCAGGTGGCACTACCGAGTGCGGTCCACTGCGGAGACCGGCAGCCCCGGACGGTCACCGGCTGTCAGCCCCGGACGGTCACCGGCTGTCAGCCCCAGACGGTCACCGAAAGGGTGCCGATCGCCGCGCCGTCTTGCGTCACGGTAACGTTGACGACGCCATCGGAGGAGCCGGTGAAGTAGCCGACGAATCCAGACACCGGCGTCAGCACATTAGAACCGGCCGGAACGAGAGCGAAGGCAATAGTCGAGCCGGTCTTGGCTTGCTGCGGATCAACCTTGAGGATCGACGCGCGGTGCAGCCGGATCTGGAACCCCGCCTTGGTTGCAGGCGCCTCGATGTTCGCGACCGGGGCCGCGCCCGGAACCGCGCTCGACACCGGCGGCGGCAGGCTTGCGGCCGGCGACGACACAACGGGGCCGGCCGACCCGGGCGCAATCGAAAGCGGCGCGGCTGACCCAGAACTCGCAACCGATCCCGGTGCCGAAGACGGCGGCGCGGCGTTCGGGTGGGACGAGCTGCACCCGGCCAGGAAGAGGGCCGACAACACGACGGCCGCCGAGGCCGACAGCATCGGCCGCGGGTGGTGGGCCGCGGCAAGGAGCGTGCGAGGAGTTTCGATCTCGTAGAAGCTCATCGAACCACCCTAACCCGACGGGCCTGCGCGCCGTCGAATTAGGCGCGCGGCAGCGCGGCGGCGCGGGCGAGCGCGCGGATTTCGCGCAGTGCCACCGACAGTGTTGCGAGATCGGCAACCTCGATCGCGCCGACGTCGTCGACGAACGCCGTCGCACGGGCGAGTGCCCCGGAGTTGACTTCCTGCCACACCCGGACCCACTCGTCGGGCGACGATGTGGCCGCGGTTGACAACAACACATCGGTCGTCAACTCGGCATGCGCGGCCTGCAGATCGTCACGCGCAGCCGTGCGCGCAAGCGTGTGCCATCGGCTGTCGCGAGGAAGTGCGGCGATAAGTGCGCCGAGGCGCGAGAGGCCGAGCACGTCAGCCAAGGCAAAGTGGACCCGTGCCACTTCGTCGACATCGAATTTCGTCTGCACGGAAATGTCGACGATAGCGAGTGCCGACACACCTTGGGTAAGTGTGATCGCGCGTGCCGCCACCTGCTCTGGTACCCCGGCGTCAGTAAGCCGATCGCGCGCCGACCCGAAACTCTCCGCATCGCGCCCACGCACAAGCTGGGGCAGAGCAGCGAACACAGATTCGATACCGGTCCCGAACTGGGCTGCAGTCTCCGGCACGACGATGGGTGGACGTCGATTGGCCAGGAACCACCGAGTCGCGCGATCGAGGAATTGCCGGACGTGGAGCAGCAAACCGGTCTGCACGTCGCTGGCGACAACGTCGTCGAGGGCTTCGATGTCGGCCCACAGATCATCGATGCGAAATGCCATGCGCGCGACACTGTGCGCCCTCGTGATGTCGGCGACCGACGCCGCAGTTTCGGCCGCCACCCGAAAGACGAACGTGCTCCCCGACAGATTCACGAGCTTGTTGGCCAGCTGGGTGGCGATAATCTCGCGTCGCAGCGGATGTTCGCTCATCACCGCTGCGAACTCCTCACGCAGCGCGGTCGGGAAATACTCCACCAGAGCTCGCTCCGCAAAGCCGTCGTCCGGCAGATCAGAGCCAACAATGTCTTGGGTGATCGTGATCTTGGCGTAGGCGAGCAGCAGCGCGAGCTCGGGCCTCGTGAGCCCGAGCCCGGCCGCTCGCCGTTGCGCAATCGCGTCGGCGTCAGGCAGGTGCTCGAGCGCCCGAACGAGATGCCCGTTCTTGTCCAGCCAGTCGATGTAGCCGGCATGAACATGCAGCATGGCGACTGCCTGCGCCTGCGAACAGGAAAGCGCAAGGTTCTGCGAGTAGTTGTCACGCAGGACCAACGCACCAACCTCATCGGTCATCATGGCCAGCAATGGACCGCGGTCGGCTGCATCGAGGTCACCCGAACGGGCAGCTGCATCGAGCAGGATCTTGATGTTGACCTCGTGGTCCGACGTGTCGACGCCGGCCGAGTTGTCGATCGCGTCGGTGTTGATGTGACCGCCGGCAAGGGCAAACTCGAGGCGCCCGAGCTGAGTGAAGCCGAGGTTGCCTCCCTCGCCCACCACCCGGCAACGCAACTCGCGACCGTCAACCCTGATCGTGTCGTTCGCCCGATCGCCGACGTCGACCTGAGTCTCGCTGAGCGCCTTCACGTAGGTACCGATGCCGCCATTCCAGAGCAGGTCGGCTGGCGCCTTCAAGATCACCCGCATCAGATCGCTCGGTGCCATTGCAGTGACGCCGCCCGCAATCCCAAGCGCGGCAGCCATTTCCGGGGATACCGGAACCGATTTCGCGGTGCGTGACCACACCCCTCCGCCGGCCGAGATCAGCGCGCGGTCATAGTCGGCCCACGAACTAGCGGTGAGGCCGAACAATCTGCCGCGTTCAGTGAACGACGTTGCCGCATCGGGCGCGGGATCGACGAAGATGTGGCGATGGTCGAAAGCGGCCAGCAACCTGATGTGCGGCGAGAGCAGCATGCCGTTGCCAAACACATCACCGGACATGTCGCCGATGCCGATACAGGTGAAATCCGTTGTCTGGCAGTTGATGCCGAGCTCGCGAAAGTGACGAGTGACCGACTCCCAGGCACCCCGCGCCGTAATACCCATCACCTTGTGGTCGTAGCCCGCCGAGCCGCCCGACGCAAACGCGTCGCCAAGCCAGAACCCGTAGTCGGCCGAAATACCGTTCGCGATGTCGGAAAACGTCGCGGTACCCTTGTCTGCGGCGACCACCAGGTAGCTGTCATCACCGTCGTGGCGGACCGTGTCGATCGGCGGCACGATGTGGCGACCTTCTGCATCTACCGCGAGGTTGTCGGTCAGGTCGAGCAACCCGCAGATGAGTATCCGATAGCACGCGACGACCTCGGCAAGCTGCGCCTGCCGATCGGCGATGTCCGCAGGCGGCCGCTTGACGACAAACCCACCCTTTGAGCCCACCGGCACGATGACGGCATTCTTGACGGTTTGCGTCTTGGCCAGCCCGAGCACCTCGGTACGGAAATCCTCACGCCGGTCGGAATACCTGATCCCACCGCGGGCCACCGGGCCGAATCTCAGATGCACACCTTCGGTTCGCGGCGAGTAGACAAAGATTTCGAACCTCGGCCGGGGTTCGGGCAGATCCGCCACCAAACGCGAGTCGAGCTTCAGCGAGAGGTAGGGCTTGCCGAGGCCGTCGATCGCGCGCTGCCAGTAGTTGGTGCGCAGGGTTGCCTGGATCAATGACAGAAAGCTGCGCAGGATGCGGTCTTCGTCGAGGCTAACCACCGCGTCGAGCGCACCGGCGAGGTTGGCCGCGATCGCCCGCTCGGCGACTTCCCGATCGCCGTCGAAAGCCGGATCCAGCCGGACTTCGAACAACGACACGAGCAGCCGGACGACGTGGGGATTCGCCCGCATCGCAGACTCGAGGTACTCCTGGCTAAATCGGCTGCCGGCCTGCCGTAGGTATTTCGCGTAGGCGCGCAATACGAGAACCTGTTGCCAGGTAAGCCCTGCCTCCAGCACCAGAGCCTGCCACCCGTCGACCTCCGCACGCCCGCGCCACGCAGCTGCCAGCGCGTCGTGGAACCGCGAGTGCAATGTCATCGGCCCGGCTGCGACACCGACAGGCGCGTGTCGAAGCCCGAAGTCGTAGATCCACAGCACACTGCCGTCGCGACGTTCGATTTCGTAGGGCCGCTCATCGGTGACCACGACACCCATCGACTGAAGGATGGGAAGCAAATACGACAGTGATACCGGAGCGCCACGGCGGTACAGCTTGAGTGCGAGATCGCAGGTCTCGGTATCAACCGGCACGTAGAGCTGAAGCTCGAAATCGTCGTCGCCCGTAAGCGCCTCAAGCTTGTGCAGGTCATCGACAGCGACTGCCGCCTCGAAATCCTCTTTGTAGGACTCGGGGAATGCGTCTGCGTAGCGTGCTGCAAGTTCGTCGCGCGCATCATCGCCGAAGCGCGAACTCAGCTCGTCGGCGAAGTCGTCCTCCCACGTGCGCGTCGCCACGACCAATCGCTGCTCCAGAGCATCGCGGTCGACATCGAGCACATGGTGCGGGTCGACCCGGACCACAAAGTGCACTCGGGCAAGCACCGACTCACCGACCCGCAAGGTGTCGTCGATGCTGGTGCCGCCCAGCGCCTCAAGCAGAATCGCCTCCATCTTCAGCCGCACCTTGGTGCTGTGCCGCTCACGCGGCAGGTAGACAAGGCATGACACGAATCGTCCGTAGACGTCGCGGCGCATGAAAAGCCGCAGCCGACGCCGCTCTTGAAGATGCAGCACGCCGATGGCGGTGTCGTACAGTTCTGGCACCGAAATCTGGAACATGTCGTCTCGCGGGTGATCCTCCAGAATCCGGGCGAGATCCTTGCCGCTATGGCTCAGCGGCGGGAACCCCGAACGTTCGAGCACCTCCTTCGATTTGCTTCGGAGCAAGGGGATTTGCCACACGCTCTGCGTGTACGCGGCCGATGTGAACAAGCCGATGAAGCGGCGCTCGCCGACCACCACACCGCGGGCGTCGATCACCTTGACGCCGATGTAATCGAGGAAGACCGGCCGGTGCACCGTGGCACGCGAATTCGCCTTCGTAATGAGCAACAGCTGCCGATCGTGCACCCGAACACGTACCTCCGGCGGGAACTCGGTCAACGGTCGTGGCGTCGGCTTATCGCTCCGAAGCACCCCGAGACCAGTGCCGGGCACGACCGCGAGCGCCTCGACACCGTCGTCATCGACGAGCCGATACTCGCGGTAGCCGAGAAAGGTGAAATGGTCGTCAGCGAGCCACCGCAGGAAGTCGACGACTTCCGCGGTCTCGGCAGCGGGTACCTCCGCAGGTGGCTCGACATCGAGCTCGGCGGCGGTGCGAGCGGCGAGCGCGCGCATGCGAGGCCAATCTTCGACCGCATCGCGAACGTCGCGCAGAACACGGAAGAGGTCGCGCCGAAGGTCTTCGTCAAGGTTGGCACCCCGGCGACCGGCAACCTCAAGATGCATCCACGACTCGACCATGGCGTCGGCCGGCGCCTCGTGGGCATCGAGGGTGCCAAGCACGGCGAGCAACCTTCCGTTCAGATCACGACGCACCACAAACTGCGGGTGCACCAGCAGGTGAATCGCGGCGTCAAGTCGGGCCAGCTCCTGGGCAACCGAATCCACGAGGAACGGCATGTCGTCGGTGACGATCTCAATGATCGAGTGCCGCGGCCGCACCGGCGATGCATACACCCGCACCTTCGGTACGCCTGGTGGCCGAATCGCCGCGAACTCGCGATGATCGCACGCGGTGTCGTACACCTCACTCGGCGACCAGCCCACCATGTCGTCGGCCGCCACATGCTGGAAGTACCGGGTGATGAACGCCTCGACGCCATCGATGGCCACCATCTCGCCGCGATCCGTATCTGGCTCAACTGCGGCCGCAATCAATGCCGCCTTGCGCGCCTCGAGAACGTCTTCGGCCGCGCTCACTGCACACCGGGCGGACGTGGCCCGTCGATCTCGTCCGTCGGGCTCATGTGCGGGTAGCGCGACTGGGTCGGCGGCGCGAAGGTTTCCTTGATGGCGCGGGTGCTGGTCCAGCGCAACAGATTGTGCGCCGAGCCGGCCTTGTCGTTGGTGCCACTGGAACGGCCGCCGCCGAACGGTTGTTGCCCAACGACGGCACCGGTGGGCTTGTCGTTCACGTAGAAGTTGCCAGCCGCAAATCGCAACGCCTCGGTCGCGGTGGCGATCGCCATGCGATCCTGCGCGATCACCGCGCCAGTGAGTGCATAGGGAGAAATGTCAGCCGCCTGGGCGACAACTTCGGCGTAGCGGTCGTCGTCGAAGACATGCACAGCAAGGAACGGACCGAAATACTCGCGGACGAATACCTCGTCGGTTGGATCGTCACCGAGCACCACAGTCGGCCGCACGAACCACCCTTCGGTGTCGTCGGCTTGGCCGCCCGCGACGACGGACAGACTCGGCGTTGACTTCGCGCGATCGATTGCCTCGTGCAGGCGAGCGAACGAGCGGCCGTCGATCACCGCACCCATGAAGTTCGAGAAATCGCTCACGTCGCCCATCGGCAGCGCGTCGACCTCCGCAAGGAACTCACCTTCAAGTCGCCGCCACACCGAGCGCGGCACGTACGCGCGTGATGCTGCCGAACACTTCTGGCCCTGATACTCGAACGCGCCGCGCACCAATGCAGTTCTCAGCACATCGACGTCCGCCGAAGGATGCGCAATGACGAAGCCCTTGCCGCCAGTCTCACCGACGAGACGCGGGTACGAACGATAGCTGGCGATGTTCGCGCCGACGGTTCGCCACAACTGCTGAAACGTGCCGGTCGAACCGGTGAAGTGGATGCCGGCGAGGTCGCGATGGGGTAGCGCTATCTCCGAGACCGCCGACCCGCTTCCTGTGACCATCGTCATGACGCCCGGCGGCAAGCCGGATTCCTCGAGCAACGCCATCAGGTAGTGCGCCGACAGTTGGGCGGTCGGTGCCGGCTTCCAGACGACAACGTTGCCCATGATCGCCGGCGCGGTCGGCAGGTTTCCGGCGATCGACGTGAAGTTGAACGGGGTTATGGCGAGCACGAATCCCTCGAGCGGCCGGTGGTCGAGCCGGTTCCACACTCCGGCCGACGACAGCGGCTGCTCGGCGAGGATGCCACGCGCGAAGTGCACGTTGAAGCGCCAAAAATCCGCCAGCTCGCAGGCAGCGTCGATGTCGGATTGGTAGCAGGTTTTGCTTTGACCCAGCATGGTCGCGGCGTTGATGGTGTCGCGCCATGGACCGGCGAGCAGATCGGCGGCCTTCAAGAAAATCGCGGCGCGATCGTCGAAGCTCAATGCTCGCCACCCCGGTGCCGCCCGGAGCGCGGTGTCGACCGCATCGCTGACGTCGCTCGCCGTGGCGTCGTGCGTAGCGCCGAGCACCGTGTGGCGGCTATGCGGCGCGACGACATCGATCGAACCGCCGCCGCCCATGGGACGTCGGACGCCGATCGCCATCGTCAGATCGACCTGCTCGCCCGCCATCTCTTTCAGGCGAATCTCAAGCCGGGCTCGTTGCGTGCTGCCCGGAGAATATGACAATGCCGGTTCGTTCGTGGGGCTCGGCACCGTGGTGACGGCATCCATTGCGTCCACTCCTGCGTCTGCGCTTGCGGGGCTACGGGTTTGCGCCTGCGTCGCGACTACGACTTCTGTCCATCCTGGCACGCACCGCATCCCGCTGCGGCGCAGCGGTTCAACAAACAGGCACCAACGTGGTCAGCCGAGGAGGAAGCGAATCTCCTGCATGCCGTACCACTGCAGCTCGTGGTCCTCGAGGCCGTCGATGGTGAATTGGGCGTCCTGGTCACCTGCATCGGCTGCGCCGATGAGTTCTGCTGCGGTGGCCACGTCGGCGGTGGCGCTCGGATCATCGACGTGGGCCGATACGACTTGGTCGAGGAAAACGGCCGCTACGACCAGCACGGCGGCCGGATCGGAGTCGGGATCGAGCACGATCATGTCGTCAGGAACGTCGGCAGCAAGAACCGCCCGGCGGTCACCGCCGTGTGCCGCCAGCTGCCGCAATGAGGCGAGGGCCGCCCGGGTCATGGCGGCGTATTCGAGTTCGTCGAGATCACCCTCGCGGTACCACTCGCGAAGCGCCGGCGTGACCGCACATGCCCGCGAACCGGCAGCGGCCACCTCGACCTGCGCCGCAGCCGGCGGCGCACTCACCCCTGAGCCGACTCCGGCCGCAACCAGCCTAGGCAGGGTGGCCGGCAAGTAGATGCGCACCTTCGACATGCTGCCATGGTGCGTACCCAACGTCGGAGTCAGGCGCTGCGGCGCCGGTGCGCACGGCGGCGGCGACCTGCCTCACCGAGCTGGGCAGGTCCGACGCCGGCATATCTCGCTGCCAACGGCAGAAGCGCAAGCCGGGCAGGCGAATCGGGTGCGACTTCGGCAAGTGTGTGACCCCCGGCCACCGCTTTGTCGAGGGACTGCCGGTCGTAGGGCACGAACACGACAGCATCGATGCCTGCGTACCGCGCCAACGCTTGCCGGATCTCGTCCGTCGCGTCACCGTTGATCGGGCCTTTCCGAAGCTTGTTGACGACCACTTGCGGACGGCAACCGGGTACCGCATCGGACAACTCCGCGAGCCCGCGCACCAGACGTTGCAGACCGATCGGGTCAGCTGACCCGACTGCGACGACGTGATCGGCATCGGCGAGAGTAGCGAGCGTCGAACCATTACGTCGGGGCGCCGTCGTGTCGTAGCTGAGCTCTTCGTCCTGCTCGAGCCCGAATCCGCAATCGATGACCGTCACCAAGGCGAGTTGGCGCGCTACCGCATACACGGCAGTCAGGCCCGAGGGTCGCAACTCGGGCCAACGCTCGGCACGAGCGATCCCGGTCAGTACCCGCAAATTCGGCCCGACGACGCGCGCCAACTTCGCCAATGCGTGAAGGTCGAGGCTGCCTGCATTGGCCTGGCGCACCGCGGCGGCAAGGCCGGGCGACTCGTCGAGCAGGCCAAGCACCTGCGCGACCACCCCGCCATAGCTATCGGCGTCGGCGAGCAAGCACGAGCAACCCAGGCGGGCGGCTTCGGTCGCGAGCGTGACCGCGACCGTCGTGCGTCCCGGCGCGCCGGTGGGACCCCACACCGCGACCAGCCGACCCGTCCCACCATCGATCGGCGCCGGGCCGTCAAACGGCGCGGAGGCGGCGGGAACATCGGGCAAGGCCGCGCGCGGCTCCGCGTACCCGAGCTGCAACGGATCGAGGCCGCCTGTGACGACGCCCGCAGCGACCGCCGTTGCCACCTCTGCCGAGATCAGCGCGGGACCAGCATCAGCCGCAAGAACGTAGCGGACGCCGAGTTGTCGGAGCCGCCGTTCTGCGTTGTCGTTCTCTTTCGCGACCAGTCCGACGACGGCGACACCTGCCGTGGCGAGCCGGGCCAGTGCGTCGCGGTCGAGCCTGCGCAGATCAGCCGACAGGATCACTGCTCGGGCGGTGCCACTGGAGGCGGCCGCGAGAAGATCTGCGAGATCGACACAACGACGCACGACGCTGACCCCGAAGTCGTGACGCTCGAACGCCGACACCAGATCGGCCTCCCACACCGCGTCGGTAACGGCGGTCAGCACCGGAACGCTCATGGCGTCGGTGAGACTGTTGAAGCCGACGGCGCAGCTGAGTCGGCCGAAGTCGATGGCGCAGCGACCGGACTGCCCGGCGACGGACTGGATGACGTGACGTCGCCGGGAACTCGGACGAGGTCGACGGCGCCCTGCTGTGCAGCTGCCACGACCGCGTCGACGTAAGGCAGCGGCACCGACAACACCACGCCCGACCCGGCAGAGCCGCCGAGTGACGAGTCGACGATCGTGTCGGCAATGGTGACGTTCGCAAGGACGAGTTGGGGCGCGGCCGCAACGTCACCACCGATCGACTTTGGGGTGACATACAGATCGACCTGAATACCGTGCAGGTCACTGCCTCGAGGCATGTGCAGACGAGCAACCGGAATGGTGACCAACCGTACTTGGGCGGGCGCGCTCGGCGGCACCGCGGCGAGCGGGATGAGTTGCCCGTTGGTGAGCGGCTGGATGGTGGTGCGACCGACCGGAGCCGGGCCTTTCGCAGAGATGTAGAGATTGCCGTGATCCCTGAATCGCACGCTCACGCGCACGAGGTCGGCCTTCACCAGAGTCGTGCCCGGAGCGACGTCGCGCGACGCCGCCCAGATGACGTCGTATCGGTCGGACGACGCGATGATCTTCGCCCCGACCAGAACCGAGAGCAGTACCAGCGCGACACCGACGACGAGCCGGCCGTCAAGCCACGACGGCGATCTCAACCGGGTGGCGGACGGCGCGGGAAGCTCAGACACCCTGCCCCCTCGAGATGTCGGCTTTCCCTGCACAACCCCCGCGGTGTGCATAAGCCGCGACCATTGTGCCCGGTTGTCCGCCTCATGACGAGTACTCGCAGGCGATCTGTGGATGACGAGCACAAGCCGGCGCAACCGGTGACAGACTGCCGTAGAACGACGCAGCCGGCCGCACCTCGACGGCCGCCACCTGGGGTGCTGGAGGCCTGATGGACAAGCGATTCCTCCTGCTCTCAGACGTCGCCGAGGTGCTCAACATCTCCGCGGCGCAGGCCTATGCGCTGGTGCGATCAGGTGAGCTGCCGGCGATCAAAGTCGGGGGGCGCGGGCAATGGCGGGTCGAGGTGCCGGTGCTTGAGCGCTATATCCAAGACGCCTACGCCCGCACCCGCGACTTTGTCAGTGCGCATCCCTTTGGCAGCGGCGACACGGAGGACTAGACCCCCCGACCTGGATGCGTCGCGCCATTTACGCCCTTCTCACGAGCGCGATTGCCGCCAGCGGGTAGCTTCGGACTGCACGCACAGCGTCGCGCCGGCGGGGTTCGCCGGCCGGGTGTTCGGCGAGTTCGAGGAAGTCCGCACCGACCCGGTCGATGGTGCCTGCGACGGTCGAACCGTCGATCAGACTGAGCGCCACCGCGGATCTGTCTCGGACGATGCCACGCAACGCGAATGCCAGGGTGAGCCGTGCGGCCACTTCGCCTTCGGAGTGCGGCACCGCTGTCTGCGCCGCGAGGCCCCCGATAGACACGGTAGCGGTCGTCGAGACAAGGCATTCACGACCGCCCACCTCGGCGAGCAACAACCAGTCGGGACCCAACGCAGTCAACTCACCCTCGACGACCCCTGCTCCAAGCACTCGCACCGTGAGCGATTGGCCCAGAACGGGTCGGAGCCGGTCGACAAGGCGCAGGACAGCTAGCTCTCGACGACTGCGGTCGGTGACCTCCGTCGCGAGTTCTGCAGTCGCGGCCTCGTCGAACTGTGCCTCAAGGTCGTCGAACAGCTCATCCCACCGCATGGCGACCCCCTTTTGCTCGGTTACCAACCCGGTCGTGTTCGCGAGCGTACCGAATCGAGGTTCCCTGTATTGACAGATCTCTAATGACGCTGTACGAAGGTAAACATAGGCAAACGCAAGCACAAGGAGCCAAGATGGCAGATCAGGGAAGGCCAGGCTGGCTGAGGCGTGCCGGTTCGGTGTCCTGCGGAGCGTTCGCGGCGGCGGCGGCATTGGGCTGGGCCGCGGGATCGCCGGTGAGCATCTGGCACCGGTTGATCGCAAGCGCCGACCCCAATTTCGATCAGCTGCTCACCGGTTCTGCGGCCCTCGTTGCTTGGACCTGCCTCGCCTCGTTCTGCGTTGCCGTCAGCCTCGAAGTTGCTGGCCGTTTACCCGGCGCAGTTGGGCGCCGGTGCTCCGCGATCGCGATCCGCGTGAGCCCACGAGTGGTGCGTCGGCTGGCCCAGGCGACGATCGGAATCAGCGTGCTCGCCGGTCCAATCTCCGGGGGGTCCGCATGGGCGGCGACCGCCGCCAGACCGATGACTACCGTCGCCTATTCCGGTGCGTCTCCGGTGTCCGTCGATCGGCCGTTGGGTTGGGGATCCGCCGTTGCTCTCGAAATCCCACCCCCGAGCGCCCCGGCGACGCGTGTCGATCTCGACCGACCGGCCGCGTCCTTCGTCGCGTCCCCCCCGGCGCCACCATCGAGAGTGACGCAGCCCGGGCCGGCTGTCCTCATCACCGGCAACGCGCATCGCGAGGCAGCGGGTGACACCTACGTCGTACGTCAAGGCGACGCGTTGTGGGACATCGCCGCACGACACCTCGGCCCAGGAGCAAGTGCCGCAGACATCGCCCGTGAATGGCCGCGCTGGTACGGGGCTAACCGTGCCGTCATCGGCCTTGACCCCAACCTACTCAGGCCCGGCGAGCTGCTATCACCACCTGCGCACTGACACCGACCACCGACGCACCGAACGCGAGGACATCATGAGCACTCCATCGCCGTCCCTTGCTCCCGCCCGGCGCGCGAGCTTCCCGCGCGTGCACCGGTTGCCGACGCGTGACCCACAGCCTCCGTTCGACGACGAGTTGCCGCCGGCGGCGCAGGCGCGGCTTGCAGCGGCCACCTGTCTCGGCGGGCCCGGCCAGCACGCCTTGACGCTGGCGTTCGCGCTACCTGGTGGGTTGCCGACCGTGCCCGAGCTCCCCCATCCATTGCGAGCGGAGCCGGGCCGGGCTCCTGACCTGCGGCTGGTGCCGTCGGCCGCCGAGCCTCCGGCAGAACCAACTCGACCCCGACGCCGCCCGGTGCGCGACACCGGCGACGACGAGTTCGGTCCGCAGTCGACGCCGCGCGCACAGCTACCCGAGCCGACTCCATGGGCCGGCCGCCTTGTCCAAGGTCTACTCGAAGTCTTGGGCGGCGTTCGTCCGGCATCGCAGCTCGTCCGGTGGACAACGACGGAGGTCTACGACAGCGTGCAACACCGCATCACTCACGCATCGATCGAGACGCGCACCGGCGCGCCACGGCGGCTCGCGGAGGTCGTGCGGTCGGTGCACGTGAGTGAACCGGCCGACGGAGTCGCTGAGATCTGCGCGATCGTCTCGCAGGGGCCGCGGTGCCGGGCTGTGGCGCTACGCCTCGAAGGCGTCGACGGGCGCTGGCAGTGCACCGCGCTGCAGATCGGCTGACGAGCCTCGTTAAGCGGCACCGCGCGGATCGCCGTGACAGCGCTTGTAGGCGCGGCCCGATCCGCACGGGCACTTCGCGTTGCGTGCGGTCCCTTCGTACATCAACGGCTCGCCAGACGTCGCGGCAGCCGGCGTCGCCGAACCTGCTCCTGCCCCGCCCGCCCCGGCAACATGACCGACCCCCGTGTCACCGTCGATAGTCGGCGCCGAGTACTCAAGCCTGGCCGGCCGCCGCGCTTCGCGCAGACCGGGAGCTACCAGGTGCGGCACCCCGTGGCCGGCGCCGTCGCCTGCGGCGGCAACCTCCTGCGCCAGTGACCTCGGTACTGCTGCCTTGCGCGGCCGCACCGCGACGTCCGGCGTTGCGTTGTCTGCAGGAACAGCATCGGCGGGCTCGGCCAGCACGTCGGGCTCGGCGGCAACTTGCACCTCGAGGTTGAAGAGCAACTGCACCGACTCTTCCTTGATGGCATCCATCATCGTCGCGAACATCGTGAAGCCCTCGCGCTGATACTCAACAAGAGGATCGCGCTGACCGTACGAGCGCAGCTGGATGCCTTCTTGCAAGTAGTCCATCTCATACAGGTGCTCGCGCCATTTGCGATCGAGCACGGACAAGACCACCTTGCGCTCGAGCTCGCGCATGTGCGGCTCGCCGTCGGGCGCCGTGCCGAGCGCCTCTTCGCGACGGTCGTAAGCACCCTGTGCGTCGCCGGTGAGCTCTTCGACAAGGAACTCGGCCGACAGTCCTTCGCGACCGCCGCCACTGGCAGTCTCGATCTCTGCGATCGTGACGCCGACGGGATACAGCGTCTTGAGTGCCCTCCACAACTCCTCGAGGTCCCACTCTTCCGCATAGCCTTCGGCACTTGCCGCCTCGACGTAGCCGCGGATCACGTCGTCGACCATGTGCCGCACCTGCTCGTGCAGGTCGTCGCCATGCAGTACCCGGCGCCGCTCGGCGTAGATCACGGTGCGCTGCTTGTTCAAGACCTCGTCGTACTTCAGCACGTTCTTGCGGATCTCGAAGTTCTGCTGCTCGACCTGCGTCTGCGCCGACCGGATCGCGCGAGTGACCATCTTCGACTCGATGGGCACCTCGTCGGGGATGTTCAGCGTGTCCATGATGCGTTCGACCGCAGCGCCATTGAACAAGCGCATCAGATCGTCGCCGAGTGACAGATAAAAGCGCGACTCGCCGGGGTCACCTTGGCGACCCGACCGGCCGCGCAGCTGGTTATCGATCCGGCGCGAGTCGTGCCGCTCGGTGGCCAGCACGTAAAGGCCGCCAAGCTCGACGACCTCTGCATGCTCAGCCGCTACCGAGCCCTTCCACTTGGCGACCGCCTCGGGCCAGTTGGCCTCGTACTCTTCGGGCGTCTCGACCGGAGAGAGGCCGCGCTCGGAAAGCTCGAGCTGCGCCAAGAACTCGGGGTTGCCGCCGAGCATGATGTCGGTGCCTCGGCCAGCCATGTTGGTGGCCACCGTCACCGCGCCCTTGCGGCCGGCCTGCGCAACGATCGCGGCTTCCTTCTCGTGATACTTGGCATTCAGAACCTCATGCGGGACGCCGTGACGCAGCAGCATGCCCGACAGCAGCTCGGATTTTTCGACGCTGACGGTACCGACGAGCACCGGCTGGCCCTTTTCGTGGCGCTCGGTGATGTCGTCGACGACCGAGTCGAACTTCGCCTTCTCCGACTTGAAGACGACGTCGCGCTGGTCGATGCGCACTGCGTCGCGGTTGGTCGGAATCGGCACGACCCCGAGCTTGTAGATCTGGTCGAACTCGGCGGCCTCGGTGCTCGCGGTACCGGTCATGCCACCGAGCTTTTTGTAGAGCCGGAAGTAGTTCTGCAAGGTGATCGTGGCGAGCGTCTGGTTCTCCTGCTTGATCGGTACGCCCTCTTTGGCCTCGATCGCCTGATGCATGCCCTCGTTGTAGCGACGCCCGTAGAGCATGCGGCCGGTGAACTCATCGACGATCAGCACCTCGCCGTCGATGACGACGTAATCCTTATCGAGCTTGAACAGCTCCTTGGCTTTCAGCGCGTTGTTGAGGTATCCGACCAACGGCGTATTCGTCGCCTCGTAAAGGTTCTCGATACCGAGCCAGTCTTCGACCCGCTGAACGCCCTTCTCGGTGATGGCGACTGTGCGCTTCTTCTCGTCGGCCTCGTAGTCCCCATCGCCGTCCTCGCCACGCACCATGCGCGCCACCAACGCGGCAAAGTCGGTGTACCACTTCAGGTTCAGCTCGACCGGGCCGCTGATGATCAGCGGCGTACGCGCCTCGTCGATCAGGATCGAGTCGACCTCGTCGACGACGGCGAAGTTGTGGCCTCGTTGCACGAGTTCTTCGGCGCTGAGGGCCATATTGTCGCGCAGGTAGTCGAAGCCGAACTCGTTGTTCGTGCCATAGGTGACGTCGGCGTTGTACGCCACGTGCCGCTCAGCACCCGGCATCTGCGACAGGATCACGCCGACCTCAAGACCGAGGAAGCGGTGTACCCGGCCCATCCACTCGGAGTCGCGGCGGGCGAGGTAGTCGTTCACGGTGACGACGTGCACGCCGTCACCCGACAGCGCGTTGAGGTAGACCGGCAGGGTCGAGACGAGGGTCTTCCCCTCGCCCGTGCGCATCTCGGCGATGTTGCCCATGTGCAGAGCGGCACCGCCCATGAGCTGGACGTCGAAGTGCCGCTGGCCGAGCGTGCGGCGGGCCGCTTCGCGCACGGTGGCAAACGCCTCAGGCATCAGGTCGTCGAGGGTCTGTCCATCGGCATAGCGCTGCTTGAACTCATCGGTCTGCGCGCGCAACTCGGCGTCGGTCAGGGCCTCGAACTCGGGTTCGATCGAGTTGACCTGGTCGGAGACCGCCGTGAGCTGGCGGACGATCTTCCCCTCGCCGGCGCGCATGATCTTGTCGAAGAGTGCGGGCACGAAGTATCGGCTCCTCGGAACTGACCTGGACCTGGACGGACGCTGACCTGACTGAGCGGGCGCGGCGCAGAACCGCGCTCCGGCCATCGTAGGCGAGGACGGCGAAAGACGGGATCATCGCGTGCGTCGGAGGGCGCCGGAACGCACCGCGTGGGGTGCGTTGTCCGGAGGCCGATCTACGATCCGGACCGTGACCGCGCCTGCCCCTGTGGATCTGTCCGCCGACGATGCCCGGCGGCTGGCGCTGGCCGCCCAGCATCTGATCGGGACGCCCGATCGGCGAGCCGGGGTTCCTGGCCTGATCGACTCACTGGGCGCGGTGCAGCTCGACACCATCTCGGTACTGGCCCGATCACACGAACTCGTCGCCTACGCGCGGCTCGGCGCCGTCGGGCGAGCCCGGGTGGAAGCCGCGTATTGGAGTGGCGACGCGTTCGAATATTGGGCGCACGCGGCGAGCATCCTGCCGCTGCGCGACTGGCCGCTCTTCGCGTTCCGACGACGCCACTACCTCAGCCGCGGACGCCACTGGGGCGAGCACCCGGCGTCGATCGCCAACGCCGTCCTCGAACGGGTGCGGGCGGAGGGGCCGATGACCGCCACCGATCTCGGCGGCGCGAAGAAGACCGCGACATGGTGGGGCTGGTCGGAGGTGAAGTCAGCCGCCGAGTTCTTGCTCGCGAGCGGGCAGCTCACCTGCACCCGGCGGGTCGGCTGGCGTCGGGTCTATGACCTTCCCGAACGAGCCATCCCGGCCGAGGTGCTGCACGACGACCTCGACGACGAGGCCTGCAAACTCGGGCTGATCCGGCGATCGGCTCAAGCGCTCGGAGTCGCCTCTGCGGCCGATCTCGCAGACTACTTCCGGCTGAAAAAGCTCGACGTCGCTCGGTTGCTCCCCGACTCAGGTCTGGTGCCGGTGCACGTTTACGGGTGGTCGGCGCCGGCATGGGCCGATGCCGCGACACTCGACCGCGGCCTCCCGCGCGGCCGGCACCGCGCGACGCTGCTGTCGCCATTCGACTCCCTCGTCTGGGATCGCCACCGCACCGCCCGGATCTTCGGCCTCGACCACCGCCTCGAGGCCTACCTGCCGAAGCCACTGCGGCAACACGGCTACTTCGCCATGCCCGTACTGGCGGGCGGTCACATCATCGGCCGGGTCGACCCGGCGCGGGTCGGTGCAACCCTCGTCGCACGCCAGGTCACCGTGATGCCAGCTCATGCGACGCCGGCGAAACTCGTCGCCACATCGGCCGCGATCGCCGCCGTGTTGCGGGAGGCGGCAACCTGGGTCGGCTGTACCGACGTCGCCGTCGAGCGGGTTGAGCCGGCGCCGACCCGCGCCGCGATACTGGCCAGCCTGAAACGACTCAGGTGATCTCGAGCAGCTTCTCGCGCACGGCGTAGACGACCGCTTCCATCCGCGAGTGCAGCTGCAGCTTCTCCAAGATGTTGCGCACGTGGTTCTTCACCGTGTTCTCGCTGATGAACAGGTTCTTGGCGATATCACGGTTGTTCAAGCCCTTGGCGACCAGCCGCAGAACTTCCATCTCGCGGTCGGTCAGTTTGGGTGCCGGGACCTGCTGGCGCGAGTCGCCCTTCTTGATCATCGACGCGAACTCGCTGAGCAGCTTGGAGGCCATCGACGGACTGATCAGCGACTGCCCGCCATGGACGGCACGAATTGCCGCGGCTACCTCGTCGATCGAGATCTCCTTGAGCAGGTAGCCCATCGCGCCAGCTTTGATGGCGTCGTAGAGGTCGGCTTCCTCGTCGCTGATCGTCAACATGATGATCTTCGCCGACGGGACGACGTCCTTGATCGCGGTGCAGGCCTCGATACCACTGCGTTTGGGCATCCGGACGTCCATCAACACGATGTCGGGCAGAGTCTCGGCTGCCTTCGCGACTGCCTCAGCGCCGTCGCTCGCTTCACCACACAGCTCGATATCAGGCTCTTGGGCGAGCACCATCTCAAGGCCACGCCGGAACAAGGCGTGGTCGTCGACGACCAGCACCCGGATGGGCTCACCACTGGGAATTCGCACCGGGCTCGCCTCGCCATCGACGGCCCGCACGTGCTGATCGGACGGTCGCTCGAAGCGCCCGTTCGCGGGCGCCACGTCAGCCACGCCCTTGGGCCGGTCGGTCATAACGCCTCCGGGTACTCCTGGGCACGACGACATCGGTAAGCCGCCACTGCCGGGCCGGGCGACAGGGACCATCGTAGGGACTCCGGCCGGTCATGATCGGCCGCGTAGTCATCGCGCCTCGCTAGTGTCGATGCGAATAACGCCGTAGTCGTAAGCGCGACGCCGGTAGACCACACTCGGCAGCCCGGAATCCTTGTCGGCGAACAGGAAGAACGCGTGACCTACGAGTTCCATCTCGTAGAGCGCCTGGTCAAGCGTCATGGGCGACGCCACGTGCAGTTTCTCGCGCACCAGCATCGGGCCTTCAGGCTGCTCGAAGACCGCATCGTCGTCGTCCGCCAGCTCCGTGACAGCTCCTGCCTCGACCGGTTGCGAGCCGCCGTCAAGCGCGGCGCCGAGACCTTTGGTGGCCGCGGCCACCGAGGTGGGAGTGCGGACGCCGCGGTGCACCCGCCGCCGATCGGCCGCCCGCCGCAAGCGCGACTCCAGCTTGGCCCACGCGAGGTCGAACGCTTCGAGCATTTCGGGCGCGGCCGCCTCGGCGCGAATGACGGGCCCGCGGGAGACGCACGTGAGCTCGACCCGTTCGCAGATCTCAGCCATCCGAGGGTTGCGCTCGCGGGACATCTCGACCTCGACGCGGATGGCCTTCGGCGCCAGCTTGGCGACCTTAGCCAACTTCTCCTCGGCATACGTGCGCAGGCGGGCCGGGATCTCAACGTGCCGAGCGGTGATCGCGATGTCCACCATGGGGGTACTCCTTCCCTTTATCGGCCCTTGCACCCTCATCTGGTCACGCCGTCACGATCAGCCCGACTGCAGGTACAGACGGAGTGCCGGCGTGGACGCCCGCCCGGCCGACCTGGTCTTCGACCCCACATTCGCCTGCCGAGGCGCTCGCAGCGCGCAGTTGCGCATTGGTGCCACTACTGACCTTCTCTCGGTCGGCGGCCATGTGGACCGCCGGCGAGGCAGGACTTACTTCTAAGCCGCACCGTGATCGGACGACGACGAGTCGCCTTACGTGGGCCGTTTTGCCTGCGACTGGCATCGGCTTGCCGGCTTGCGCCGGCGCAACCACGGACCCGGGCGGACGCCACGCTCACAACCTAGCGCGGATCGGCGGCGCTAATCGCCTCTGCGTCGCGGCGACGCACGCGACTGCGCACACGATGGCACCGGCAGCTGTGAGGGCGCGCGCCGCCTCGAGAGCCGTCGCGCCGGTGGTAACGATGTCATCGACGATGATGACCCGCCGGCCTTGCACCAAACGGGGTCTCGACACCACCAGCGCGCCAGCGAGATTGGTGTGCCGCGCGCCGACGTCGAGACCCGACTGGTCGGCGACGCCTCGAAGCTGCCGCAGCACCCGGCAACGGCGAACGTCGAGGTCGCCAGCCCGCAGCTGAGCGGCGGCGATCTGAGCCATGGCGGCGACCGGGTCGTGGCCCCGCGCCTTGCGGGTCGGCGCGGCCGACGGAACCGGCACGAGCAACAGCGCCGTGCCGGACGACGCGTTAGCACCCACGGAGCCCATCGATGCGGCCGCCGCCAGCACACTGATGGCAAGACGGCTTCCGAGTTCGCGCCGAAGGCACAGCCGACCACGTTCTTTGTACTCAAGCAACGCCGATCGCACGACGCCGTCGTAGGCGGCCGCGGCGAAAGCCGGCAATTCTGGTTGCCGACCGTCGGGTGCGGAGCCCGGGCCGGCCAACCGCCACTGCACGGAACGCGCCTTCCTGATGCCACGCACGCAACTCGCGCACAGACCCCGGACATGGGGTTCGGCACGATCGACGCAGTGACAACCAGCGCACCGCGCGGGCAACAGCAACTCAAGGACGGACCCGACGGCCGCGGTGACGCAGCGGAAGGTCAACAGCACGGTCAACAGCATCGGCGAACCCGGCCGCCGGGCCGGTGCCGCAACGAAAATCTGTGGGGATTGATCCGTCGTCCACACACCGGACAGCTCGCGGCCCGAGCCTCAGCCCGGGTAGTGGGGGGACTCACCGTTGCCAACGAACACCCATTGGTTGTTCTCGTACACGTCGATCTCGCTAGTCGAGGTACCGATGACGACCGGCTCGTGTGGTGCGGCGGCGATCGAGTCGGCAGTCGCCAACACCCCCTGCTCGATCAGGGATGGCGCCCAACCGTCGATGTCGACACTCCACAGGTGGCTCGACGTCTCTGCGTCATTGCTGTTCGGTGAGGTGCTGAGGATGTCGAGCGTGGTCGACGATGCCCACACGACGTCGATCACCGACGTCAGGGCCGGTGCGACCGGGTAAAAGTGCTCGATCGTCGTGCCGTCCTTAGCAACGACCCCGACCAGCACCTGGCTCACGTTCGTCGACAACGTCAGCACCGCCACCCGAGTGCCGTCGCGAGACACCCTGAGCTCCTCGATCACCTTGTTCGCAAGGTCGGGTGCCGCCACGGTCCCTGGCAATGTGGCCCTGCCGGACGGCGCTATCCGCACCTTCGGCGCGCTCGTACTCGATTGCTGCTGCACGGTCCAGAGGTTGCCGAGGGAATCCCACGATGGTGTCGTGAACGAACTACCCGACAGCAGTTTCTTCGGCGCGAGCAGTGGCCCGGCGTACAGCGCCTGAGTTCCGGTCGCCGACTGAACTACGCCCGCAATCAAGTCGCTGGCGCCGGCAGCGGCGGTACGTGGCGCCACCACCGGAGCCAGCAGATTCGTCACGTTCAGCACGCCCGTGTCGCCTGCAACGAGCTCGCCCCGGTGATCGCGCGTCTGGTGACCGAGGTCGCTGTAGTAGAAGTCGGTCTTGAGCGCGTCAGGATCGAAACTGGTCCAGTCGGCTGCGGTCTGCACCGCCAGTCGCGGATCGTTGATCAGCGGCGTCTCCCCCGCCAGGATCCTGAGGTCACCGAAATCCTGCAGCGGCGTCGCAAGATTCGCCAACGTAAAGCTGATTTGGGCGGCGATCGCGTTGCGCTGCGACAACGACAGAGACGCCGCGCGCTGCGAAAGGTCGACGGTCGTGACGTTGTTCGACTGGGTTGGTCCGGGAGCCGTAATGATGCTCGGAATCGCGGTGACCACGGCCGGCTTCAGCCAGTCGGGCGGCCCGTGAAGCAAGGTGGTGAGCAACGCCTCCGCCAACTTCCCGCGGCTGACCGGCAAAAAGACCTGCACAGGTACGAGCATCTGCTCGTCGGGGCGCAGGAAGTACACATACCCCAGTTGGTAGGAGGCTTCGATCTGCGAGACGGTCAGCACGAGGGTGGCGGGCGCGTTCGTGATGCGCCACTCGCCACCTTCCTTTAGATCCTTCACGAGGCCGTACGAGTAGGGGACCTGCCGCCCAGCGGGCAACGGCTGGTAGGTGCCGTCGGCCGCGATCTGGCCGACCTGCGTGTCGACGATCTTCACCGTCGTTGTGTCTCCCGACGTGGTGTCCACCGGGCTCGATCCCGAGTCTGCGACGACAACGACGCCTTGTGGCTGCCACGACGCACCGTCGACGAGATAGGCCTTGGCCACACCGAGTGCCTCGCTCGTGTCCGAGTTGGCGAACCGGAAACCACTGACGATCAAGTCGGGCGTCGACCCCGGCACCGGCTTTCGGGGGTCGACCTGCACATGCCGGCCAGCAATCGGTTCGGCTTGCTGACCTGCGTGCACCGGACCGGTGTCGGGGACGGCGGTGCAGGCGCTGACGACGATCGCCGTTGATCCGCATAGCGCCACGACGAGCGAGCGTCGGCGATTAGTCACGGCGAGCCCGAGCTTTCAGCGTGACGATGCTGCCCGGCTCCGCGACCGTCGGACGCCGAGCGGCCGGCTGACCAGCACCGAGCTCCGCGCTTTCTTCACGAGTGGCGTCTTCCGGCTCGACCGGGATCGGCGAGCGCATCACGACGGCGCCGGCCAGCCGCGGCAACGTGAGCAAGAACTGCGAGCCCTTCCCGCGCTCACCCCACGCCTGAAGCCGACCGCCGTGCAGGCGAGCGTCTTCCGACGCGATGGAAAGCCCGAGTCCGGTTCCACCCGTCGTACGCGCACGCGCCGGGTCGGCCCGCCAGAAACGGTTGAACACCAGCGACGACTCACCCGGACGCAATCCGATGCCGTGGTCGCGGACGGCAATCGCCACCACGTCGTCGTCGGCGACAACATGCACACCGATCGGGCCGCCTTCGCCATGCTCGGCCGCATTGACCAGCAGGTTGCGCAGAATCCGCTCGACGCGGCGTCCGTCTGCTTCGCAGATGCAGGGCTCGTCAGGCATGTGCAGGGTGACAACACTGCCGCGACGCGACGCGAGCGGCTCGGTGGCGTCGACCACCCGCCGCACGAGATCGCGGACGTCGACCGCGTCGGCCTCGAGCGATGCGGCGCCCGCGTCGTGGCGGCTGATCTCGAGCAGATCGCCGAGCAGCGATTCGAAGCGGTCGAGTTGGGTCTGAAGAAGCTCGGCGGACCGCGCACTCGCCGGGTCGAAGTCGGCACGCGCTTCGTGCAACACGTCAGCGGCCATCCGCACCGTCGTCAGCGGCGTCCGGAGTTCATGCGAGACGTCGGAAACGAACCGCCGCTGGATCCGGGAGAGCTCCTCGAGTCTGCGGATCTGTCTTTGCAGGCTTTCGGCCATCTTGTTGAACGACGCGGCCAGCCGAGCGAGGTCGTCTTCGCCCTTGGGCTTCATGCGTTCTTGCAGGCGCCCGTCGGCTAATCGTTCGGCGATCCGCGCGGCCATCCGGACCGGCGTGACGACCTGCCGGGTGACCAGCCAGGCGATGCCGGCGAGCAAGACGACCAGCGCGATCCCGCTCAGGAGCAGCGTGCGCCAGACGAGCGCGAGGGTCTGCTGCTGCTGCTGAAGGGAAAACAGGTAGTAGAACTGGTAGGTGTTAAAGCTGTTGTCCGGCACCTGCATCGAACTGCCGATGACGATGCCCGGGTACGACGAGAGGCTGCGCACGCTGGCGGGTGAGCTTCCGCCGTTGTCGTAGAGCAGCCTCGTGTAGGTGTAGTAGTACTGCGAGTTGCCGGCGTTCACCGCGTCGGTGAGTTTCTTCGGCACGCTGCTCGCGAGGAGCCCATTGTTCAGTGCGGGCTGGGTGCGCGATGCCGTGCCGGTGACGAGTTCGTAGCCCACCACCTCGTAACCGCCGTCGCTGCCACCCTGCACCGGGCTCAGATTCTGCACGACCTCCTGAAGAAGAGCTTGCACGTCGACCGTTCCGGTCGCGCTCGACAGGAGGGTGCGCGCGTTGCTGACACCGAGCAGCTCTTCGGCGACAGAGGAGCGCAACTTGGCCTGGATCAGGCCTTCCTTCACTTGCTGGAGAACGACGAAGCCGAGCAGCGCAACCACGATGGCAGAGACAACCAAGGTGCTGCTGACGACGCGCACCTGAATCGAGCGCCGCCAGCGCTGCGTGAGCCGGCGTAGCACCCGCTTGGTTCGTCGGCGAATACGGCCGGCAAGGACGCGCAGGGTCAACCGCCCTGTCGGTGTCGGCGGGTCATGCCGGACCGGCCTTGTAGCCCACGCCGCGAACAGTCACCACGATCTCGGGACTTTCGGGGTCGAGCTCGACCTTCGATCGCAGCCGCTGGACGTGCACGTTCACCAACCTCGTGTCGGCCGCATGTCGGTAGCCCCAGACCTGCTCGAGCAAGACCTCACGGGAGAAGACATGGCGCGGCTTCTTGGCGAGCGCGACGAGCAGGTCGAACTCAAGCGGTGTGAGGGCGATTTGGCCGCCGTCGCGACTCACCGCATGACCCGCGACGTCGATCGAGAGGTCGCCGATCGTGATGGTCTCGGCGTTCGGCTCGTCGGTACGGCGCAAGCGGGCCCGGAGCCGCGCCACCAGTTCCTTGGGCTTGAACGGCTTCACCACGTAGTCGTCAGCGCCGGACTCAAGTCCGACGACGATGTCGACGGTGTCGCTCTTGGCCGTGAGCATGACGATCGGCACGCCGGACTCGGCGCGGATCTGCCGGCAGACGTCGATGCCGTCGGTGCCTGGCAACATCAGGTCGAGCAGCACGAGGTCGGGCTTGGTCTCGCGGAACGCGGCGAGCGCCTTGTCGCCGTCGAATACGAAGAACGGCTCGATGCCCTCACCGCGCAACACGATGCCCAGCATCTCGGCCAACGCGGTGTCGTCGTCGACGACCAGAACGCGACCCTTCATGAATGTCCCTTCATCACGGTCATGGTGCCACCTCAAAGGGAATCGCGCGGACCTGCGCGCCAGTGTGCCCCGCTTTGGCCCGGATGTGCACCAAAGGCCACTGACCCATGGCACGATGAACCGGCCCAGCGGTACGAGGGACAGATACGGGGAGAACCGGATGGGAGACCCAGCCGATCCAGCCAGTACACCTGGATGGGTCGAGCCAGCGCCGTCCGCCTGGGGACCACCGCCGGCGCCGCCGCCAGGCCAATACCCACCGCCAGGCCAATACCCACCGCCAGGCCAGTACGTGCCTCCGTACAACGGGCCCTGGGGGAACTATCAGCCGGAATACAAGCCGGGCATCGTGCCCTTGCGCCCACTGTCCGTCGGCGAAGTGCTCGACGGCAGCTTCTCAACGATTCGACAGCACCCGCGCATCGTCTTCGGCTCCGCCGCTGTCCTCGCGATCGTCGCGGAGCTGATCCGACTGGGCGTCGGCGTCGCGCTGAACAACGTCTCAGGTTCACTGGGCGCCACGTCGTTTTCGACCAGTCCCGGCGAGTCGTCGTCCGCCCAACTGCACGTTCTCGGAAGCAGCCTCACCGGCGCGCTCGTGTCGCTGGTGGTCAACGCCCTGTGCGTCGCTTTGCTTGCCGGCGTCGTGACGGGCGTTGTCGGGAAGGCGGTGATCGGTCAGCAGCCTGACGGCCACGAGATCCTCACGTCGGTACGAAAGCGGTGGCTCGGGCTGCTCGTCGTCTCGGTGCTCGCCGAGCTGTTGCCGTGGACACCGGTGCTGTTGGTCGTCGTCGGTGTGTTGCTCGGCACGATCAACGTCGGGCTCGGCATTAGCACGGGCGTGCTGGGTGGAGTCGCTGCAGTCGTGCTCTGCCCAATGTTGTGGGGTCGGCTCGCCCTCGCCGTCCCGATCTTTGTGTTGGAGCGGCGTGGCCCGGTCGCGGCGATTGCCCGGTCGTGGCGACTCGTGCGCGGGGCGTTCTGGCGGGTCTTCGGCTTGCGTGCGCTCGTCACCATCATCGTGGCGACCGCCAGCAGTGCGTTGTCGGTGCCCTTGGTCCTGGTGATTTTCAGTTCCGCAATCCACGGCCAGGCACCGTCAGCCGCCGCACTTGTGTTCGTGGCCATCGTCGGCGTCCTCGTCTGGATGGTCACCCAGCCGATTACCGCCGCGGCACTGACGCTGATCTACATCGATCGGCGTATGCGTGCTGAAGGTCTCGACATGCAGCTGACTCAGGCAGCGCGGGCAGCTGCCGCTGCAACAGGGTCGTCACCCGCATGACCGTCGGCGGGTGGGTTGCCGCGAGCCCTGCGCCTGGTCCTGTCACCCGGGGCGCCGCGCAAGCCGCAGCGCGGGCCGAACTGACGAAACGGGGCTACCACCGAAACGATCCGTCGCTGGTAGAGCGCGCGTTGGTCTGGTTTCTGAAGAAGCTCGGACGACTGCTCGACGCCAGCGTGAACCATGCGCCCGGCCACGGCATTGGACTCCTGCTGATCGTCGCGATCATGGCTGGCGTCGTCGTGCTGATCGTTGCGCGGGTGGGCGGGTTGCGCCGCTCGGCGCACATCGACACCGCCATCTTCGGCGCCGAGGAGACAACGGCCGACGACCACCGCCGACGTGCCGTGCAGTACGCCGACGGAACTGAGTGGGCACTCGCAGTCCGCGAGTGGTTGCGCGCGATCGCCCGCGAACTCGAACAGCGCGGGTTACTCGATCCTCGACCTGGGCGCACCGCTGACGAGCTGTGCCACGAGGCGGGCACCCAACTCCCGGCAGTGGCGGGCGACCTCGCCGCGGCGACCTCGGCATTCGACGCCGTCTGGTACGGTGGTCGGCCCGCCACCGGGGCCGACGAGCAGCTGCTGCGCGGCCTCGATTCACGGATTGCCGGATCTCACCGCAACCTGCTGGTGACCCGATGACGACGCAACCGCCCCGACGGCTCGGGTCATGACCGCCACCCAACTGCTGCCGCCCGAACAGGCCGCGCTCGAGGCGGGACATGCGGGGCGCAGTGCCGACCCGACAATTCGCCAGCGGTTACGGCGAAACTGGGTGCTGCTCGCCGCCGCACTCGCCGTCATTCTGGGCGCGATTCTGGTCGCCCTTGGGTCGGGCTCGCAGGGCGGCGCCCTCGATCCGCGTTCGTACAACACGTCGGGCAGCCACGCGCTCGCCGTGTTGCTGGGGCACCGCGGCGTTCACATTGTCACCGAGACCGATCCGGCGGTGGCCGTGCGGCGCGCAGTCGCAGGAAGCACGTTGGTGGTGGTCACGCCGTATCTGTTGACGACCGATCAACTGAACGCGGTCGCGTCGTCGCGCGCGGATCTGGTCATCGCCGGCGCACAGCTCGATGAGTTGCAGGGGCTGGGATTCCCGGTTGCCGAGAAGCTGGGCGACTCGGGAGCTGTTCGGCTGCCGGCCTGCTCGTTCACAGCAGCGACCATCGCCGGCGCCGTGCAGTTGCGCGGCTCCGGGTACAGCGTCCCCGACGGCGGGCAGGGCTGCTATCCGGATGCTGACGGGTTCGCCTTGGTGACCTTCGGGAATGCTGGTCGGCGCGTGACACTGCTGTCGGACGGCACGCCCCTGATGAACTCGGCACTCGGCAAAGAGGGTAACGCCGCGCTTGGCCTAGGGCTCCTCGATACTCACGCGGACGTCGAGTGGCTGGTGCCGACGCTCATCGCGCCGCAGTCGAGTGGCGATGCGACGAGCCTCGAAGACCTGCTGCCCAGCAGGGTGAAACTGGCGGTGCTGCAACTGATCATCGCCGTCGTCGTGATCGCGCTGTGGCGTGGTCGACGCCTTGGCCGGCTGGTACCCGAGGAGTTGCCGGTCGTGGTCCGACAGTCGGAGACTGTGCGCGGCCGGTCGCGGCTGTATCGGCGCTCGCGTTCGCTCGACCGCGCGGCCGACGCGCTCCGTGACGGATCCCGGCATCGGCTCGCTCAGCGGCTCGGTCTGGGTCCGCGGCCGGCGCCGGCAGCTCTTGTTCAAGCAGTGGCAGCGCACGCCGGGCAACCGGCTGTACAAGTCGAAGCACTGCTGTACGGTTCGACGCCGACCGATGACCGCGCTCTGGTTACGTTGGCGCAAGCACTGACCACCCTCGAGCAGGAGGTACTGCGGACGTGACGTCGACGGGTTCGATCGAGCACTCGCGGGAAGCTTTCACCGCTGTCAGGGCAGAGGTCGCGAAGGCCGTCGTCGGGCAGGACGCCGTCGTCAGCGGCCTGGTCGTCGCGTTGCTCGCCGACGGACACGTACTGCTTGAAGGCGTGCCCGGGGTAGCGAAGACGTTGCTGGTGCGCTCCCTCGCCGCCGCGTTGTCGCTCCAGACCAAGCGCGTGCAGTTCACCCCCGACCTGATGCCAGGCGACGTGACGGGCTCGCTCATCTACGATTCGCGCAGCGCAGAGTTCGAGTTCCGGCAGGGGCCCGTGTTCACCAACCTGCTGCTTGCCGACGAGATCAACCGCACACCACCGAAAACTCAAGCGGCGTTGCTTGAAGCGATGGAAGAACGGCAGGTGTCAGTCGACGGCACACCGCGGCTACTGCCCGCGCCGTTCATGGTGATCGCGACCCAGAACCCGGTCGAGTACGAAGGCACCTATCCGTTGCCCGAAGCGCAGCTCGACCGCTTCATCGTCAAGCTCAACGTGCCGCTACCGGGCCGTGACGATGAGTTCGGCATGCTGCAGCGGCATGCGAATGGGTTCGACCCGCGCGACCTTGCGGCCGCCGGGCTGACCGCCGTAGCCGGTCCGGTGGAACTGACAGCCGGTCGAGCAGCTGCCGCGGCCGTGTCGGTTGCGCCCGAGGTGCTGAGCTACATCGTCGACCTGTGCCGCGCGACCCGGAGTTCGCCGTCGGTCTCCCTTGGGGCGTCACCGCGCGGCGCGACCGCATTGCTTCGGACATCGCGCGCTTGGGCGTGGTTGTCGGGTCGCGACTTCGTGACGCCCGACGACGTCAAGGCATTGGCGCGGCCGACGTTGCGGCACCGACTCGCGCTGCGGCCAGAGGCCGAACTTGAGGGCGCCACCACCGACGCCGTACTCGAGGGTGTGCTAGCAACAGTGCCCGTGCCGCGATGACGAAGCGTGCGCTGTGGCGTTGACTCGGCGCGCTGCGGGCGTTGCACTCATCGGGGTGCTCGTCGTGGTTGTCGCACCACTGCGCGGATACACGGTTCTCATCGTCGAAGGCGCACTCGTGCTTGGCGTCGTGATCGACCTGATGTTTGCCGGCAGCGTTCGCGCATTGCAGGTGTCTCGATATGGAGATACCGCACGTCGGCTCGACGAACTGTCGGAGGTCGGCGTGGTTGTCGTCAACGGCGGACGCCGACGGGTTCGCGGTGTGCTGCGCGACGCGTGGCCGCCGAGTGCGCAGGCCACCCCGGGGCGGCGGCCAATCGACGTCCGTGCCGGTCAACGACGGAGATGGGCGACGACGATCAGCCCGCGCCGCCGCACCGAGTTGCATGCAGGGCGAGTGACAGTGCGCAGCGTTGGACCGCTGGGGCTTGCGGCCCGGCAGGGCAACCACGACGTGCCGTGGAGCCTGCGGGTGCTGCCGGCATTTCCGAGTCGACGCCACCTGCCGGAGAAGCTTGCGAAACTCAGGATTCTCGATGGCCGCAGCGCTGCGCGGGTGCGCGGTCAGGGCACCGAGTTCGACTCGCTGCGCGACTACGTCGAAGGCGACGACGCCAGATCGATCGACTGGCGCGCAACCGCTCGGCGCTCAACTGTCGTCGTCCGCACCTGGCGACCCGAACGCGACCGTCGCATCGTGCTGGTTCTCGATACCGGTCGGACGTCGGCAGCTCGCGTCGGCGCCCAACCGAGGCTCGATGCGGCGCTCGACGCGGCGCTGCTGCTGGGCACCCTCGCGTCGCGTGCGGGCGACAAGGTCGATCTCATCGCAGTCGATGATCGACCACGCGTGCTTGCCCGTGGATCTGATGGCGACGGCGATGCGCTAGCCGGGCTGCTCAATGCGATGGCTGGACTGCACCCACGATTGGTCGAAACCGACGGACGCCGATTGGTGGCCGAGGTGTTGCGACGGGTGCGCCAGCGGGCTCTCGTGGTCGTGTTCACGACGCTCGACGAAGCGGCGATCACCGAGGGATTGTTGCCAGTTCTGCCGTCGCTGACACGCAAGCATGTAGTGCTTGTCGCATCGGTGGCCGATCCGCAGGTGCTCGCGATGGTTGGCGCACACGACGACGCGCGATCGAGCTACGACGCCGCTGCGGCCGAACGATCGCTAGCCGCGAATCGCCGCGTCACCGCACTGCTGCGGCGCCTCGACGTCGACGTGGTCGATGCGGGGCCGGCCGAGTTCGCCAGCAAGGTGTCGGATGCGTACCTCGCAATGAAAGCCGCGGGCCGGCTGTAGTACGCGGCATTCGGCTACGCGGTTGCTTCCACCGTGTCGGCTCGCAGGTCTGCGTCGAGGTCACCGGTATCTCCTGCGTTGACGGCGCGCGATCCGAGCACGACGACGTAGGTCAGGAATGCCAACTCGACCACGACGCCGATCGAGATCCGCGCCCATGTCGGCAGCGGCGATGGCGTCACGAACGCCTCGATCGCGCCTGACACCATGAGCATGGCAACCAACCCGAGCGCGATTGCAAAGGACGCCCTGCCTTCGGCCGCCAACGCGTCGGCGCGCGATCGGGCACCGGGTTCGACCAACGTCCAGCCGATGCGCAGACCGGTACCTGCGGCGATGAAGACCGCGGTGAGTTCAAGAAGCCCGTGCGGAAGAATCAGGCCGAAGAATTCGGGCAGCTTTCCGTTGGCTGCCATCACACCGCCGACTGCGCCTACGTTGACGCAATTCGTCCAGAGCAGGTAGATCGTCGGGATGCCGAAGAAAATACCAAGGGCCAGAGTGCCGGCGGCGATCAGTGCATTGTGCGTCCAAATGCCAGCTGCGAAATCGCTGGCCGGATGCGCCGAGTAGTAGTTCTTGAAGTCGTGCGACACAAGTTGCCGGACGTCGGCCGGGGACACGAGCGTGTCGATCACCCGCGGGTGGGTGGCGATCCACACGCCAATCGCTGTCATGAGCGCGAGCGATGCGAGCGCGGTCGAGACCCACCACCGCGCCGTCCGGTACAAGGCGGCCGGGAAGGTGACGACGAAGAACCGGGTGAAGTCGCTCCACGCCGGGTCGTGTGCGCCGGTGATGGCGGCCCGAGCGCGCGCTGTGAGCACCGAAAGCCGGGAGATCAGGTGTGCGTCGGGCGAGCGCGACTGGATGATCGAGAGGTGGGTGGCGGTGCGCTGATACAGCTCGATCAGCTCATCGACGTCCGCGCCGGTGAGCCTTGACGGCCGCTCTGCGCGCTGCACGAGCGTGGCGAGGCGCTCCCAGCTGGCCCGATGTGCCGCAACGAACACGTCAATGTCCACGACCCGGCAGACTAGGGCACCATGACGGCCGGTGTCGTGACTGGTGAGGCAGTGGCCCTCGACGTCCGGCTTGCGCACTGGCCCTCACGGCTACTTGCCAAGCTGATCGACACCGTCGTGCAGTACATCTTTTTCGCCATTCTCCTGGTCGGGGTAGGGGCGATCGCGAGCAACTCTGACAGCGCGCTGGTCGGGGCTATCGCGGTGTGCGCAGTCGTGGCCGTCTTCGTGGGCTACAGCGTGGTGCTCGAAACCATCTGGCGTGGTCGAACACTTGGCAAGGCTGCCCTCGGCCTCCGGGTGGTGCGTGACGACGGGGGGCCGGTGCGATTTCGGCATGCGCTGGTACGCGGCGTCATGTTTCCGCTCGAATGCTGGGGTCCCGCGCTGATCGTCAGCGTCATCAGCAAGCGAGGTAAGCGGGTGGGTGACATCTTGGCTGGCACCATCGTCGTGCAAGAACGCGTACCCGGTAAAACATCGATGCCGGTACAGATGCCCGCGCCGTTGATGTGGTGGGCACCGACTCTCGACCTGTCGCGATTCGGTGACGATCTCGCGATGGCGTGCCGACAGTTCCTTGGCCGGCAACACGAACTGAATCCGGTCGCGCGCGATGCGATGGGCGCGCAGCTCGTGGCCGCGGTGCTGGCATGTGTGACGCCTCCGCCACCGGCTGGCACGCCGGGTTGGGCTTATCTTTCAGCGGTGTTGGCCGAGCGGCGTCGCCGTGAAGAGCAGCGCATGTATGCGGCGCAACCGGCCGCGGCTTATGGTGCTGCGCCGTACGGCGGTGCACCCGGCTACAGCGGTGCACCCGGTTACAGCGGTACGCCGGACGTCGCGCCGCTACCTCCGGAGCATGTCGAGGCGCCGGTTCCAACCTACGGTGCGCCGCCCGCTGCGCCTCAGACGCCGGGTCCGTTCGCGCCACCACAATGAACGCGATCGGACGGCGCATTGCGCGAGGCCGCCCCGAGGCCATGGTCACCATCGGGGTTGCGTTGTTGCTCATCGCACTTGCCGCCGGGTTCTGGCCGCACTCGGTCACGCTGAATGGTGTCCGCCGGTCCTGTGACCCGGTCGTCTCGCACCTGGTCCCCAGTGATCCCGGGCATGGCTACCCCGTGGAGCTCATGGACGCGTGCGGCGGCACCGAGGTGCCAGAAATGCTCACGATGCTGGTCGCCGGAGTCTCCGCGCTTCTCATCGGAGGCCTCGGTGGCGCCGACGTCGCCAACCGACGCAGTAGGCAGCAGTTGTTGTGGACCCCACCGCCGAATTGGCCCGCAGCACCACCGGGTTGGCGACCTGTGGCTGGCTGGGCACCGCCGCCTGATTGGCCGTTGCCGCCGGACAACTGGCAGTGGTGGCAGCGAACTGCCGCGAGGTTCGACAGGTCGCAAGGTGGCGCCGCGCCGCCACAATGACGGCTCTGCGGAGCCCGAGAAAATAGTTCACACTTTTCTTCCACAGCATCATTGCTGGGCCGAATATGTCAGTGGCTGCAGGTAGTTTCGGGTTATGGCAATAACGGGGGCGGGCGTCGCGGTGTGCTCACTTGGTGAGCGGCTCGCATCGATGGCGCCCGGCCCTGAGCTCGGCGCAATGTTGGCCGCGATCGATCCGGCGCTCGTCGATGATGACGCCGATCTGGTTGAGGTCATCGCCGCGTGGGATCGGCAGATCGCCTATGCCAACGCGTACCAGTTGGCAGCGATGGCGGAGTTCGGTCGACGCCCTTGGCTAGTGAGTAATGACCTCGACGTCGCACGCGATCAACGCGGCGCCCTCGGCAGTGCAACACGCGATTTCGCCGATGATGAGATCGCCGCGCGGTTGGGCATCTCGCCGGGTTCTGCCGGCTACCGGCTGGGGTTGGCGGTAGATCTGGCATCGCCGCTGTGCGCAACCGCGGCCGCACTTGCCGCAGGCACCATCGATGTGGCCAAAGCACGAACGATTGCCGAGGCATGCCGGCACCTTGATTGCGCGACCGCGGTCGAGCTGGAGGCTGCGGTGCTCGGTCGCGCACCAGAGTTGAGCAACGGCCGGTTGAAAACGGCGCTGCGCAAGGCGCTCATCACCATCGACCCGGTTGCCGCCCAGCAGCGGTCCCGAATCGCGCGCAAGGAGCGCGGGGTGTGGATCACGCCGCTCGATGACGGGGTCGCTGAGCTGCGAGCTGTGCTGGCCGCGCAGGATGCGCTGACCATCGAAAACGTGCTCACCGCTACCGCTCGGGCCGCGAAAACGGTTGGTGGGGAAACTCGCACGATGGACCAGTTGCGCGCCGATTTCCTGCTCGCCCCGTTCACCGCCGCGCTGCAAGCCGGCGAACTCGCGGGGCTCACCCCAGCCAAGCTGGCCACCCACCGGGGCCGTGGCGCGGAGCTGAACGTGACAGTTCCCGCATCGGTGATCATGGGACTGTCGAACGCTCCCGGCGAACTCGTCGGTTACGGGCCGATCACCGCCGACGTATGCCGTGAAATCGCGCGTGACGCGACGATGCGTCGGCTGGTCACGAACCCGGTCGATGGCACCTTCCTGGCCGCTGACACCGACACCTACCGGCCCTCAGCTGCGCTGGCCCGGCACGTGGAGTTCCGCGACGGACAGTGCGTGTTCCTCGGCTGCGCAAGACCCGCCGCCCGGTGCCATCTTGACCACTCCGACCGGTTCCCCGACGGTCGAACCTGCCACGACAACCTTGGCCCGCTGTGCGAACACCACCACATCTTCAAACACGCGCTCGACGATGCCCTGGCGAAACTGAAACACCACACCCTGCAGCAACACAAAGCCGGCACGTTCGTGTGGACGATGCCCACTGGGCATACCTACACCACCACACCACTCGCGATCGGCCTGCCAATCAAAGACGAACACTGCGCACTCGACGGGCCACCGCCCGACCTATCGATACCCCTCGATGAAATCGACGACGACCCGCCACCGTTCTGATCGGCGGCACAGGAACATCAGCCGCGAAAACGCGGTGATCTGCAACCGCACGAACGCCGCACGTGACGGGCGTCGCTCGGCATGACGGATGCCGTCGCGCCGACCTCCGAGTCGGTGAACGGCTCGTCACGAGAGCGCTCGCGAGCTCACCCTACGTACTGGCTCACGACGCCAGCCGCAGCACATCTCAGGTCGCGGGCACGCCTTGTTGCCGGACCTGATCACACCGCGCGAGAGCGCCCTCAGTACCGGTAGGCGTCGGCCTTGTACGGTCCCGAGATCGGCACGCCGAGGTAGCCAGCCTGCTCATCGGTGAGCTCGGTCAACCGCACTCCCAGCGCATCGAGGTGCAACCGCGCGACCGCTTCGTCGAGATGCTTCGGCAAGACATACACGCCCACCGGATAGTCGGCCGTCTTCGTGTACAGCTCGATCTGCGCCAACACCTGATTCGTAAACGAGTTGCTCATCACGAAGCTTGGGTGGCCGGTCGCGTTGCCGAGGTTCAGCAGCCGCCCCTCCGACAACACGATGATCGCGCGACCGTGCGAAAACATCCACTCATCGACCTGCGGCTTGATGTTGATGCGCTCCACACCCGGCACCTTCGCGAGGCCGGCCATATCGATCTCGTTGTCGAAGTGACCGATGTTTCCGACAATCGCCTGGTGCTTCATGCGCGACATCTGGTCGGCGGTGATGACGTTCAGGCAACCAGTCGCGGTGACGAAGATGTCGGCGGTCGAGACCACATCGTCAAGCGTCGCCACCTGGAAGCCATCCATCGCCGCTTGCAAAGCGCAGATCGGGTCGACTTCGGTGATGATGACGCGCGCGCCCTGCCCGCGCAGCGATTCGGCGCAACCCTTGCCCACGTCGCCGTAGCCACACACAACCGCGACCTTGCCACCGATCAACACGTCGGTGGCGCGGTTGATGCCGTCGATCAGCGAGTGCCGGCAGCCGTACTTGTTGTCGAACTTCGACTTCGTCACCGAGTCGTTCAC
>Ga0209863_10000080_pt1 | contig 59070 bp, 52 predicted proteins | sample OrgsoiDNA2013046_FD_185796 | JGI IMG/M metagenome (GOLD analysis project Ga0209863, IMG submission 185796) | Permafrost soil microbial communities from the Arctic, to analyse light accelerated degradation of dissolved organic matter (DOM) -... | ecosystem: Environmental > Terrestrial > Soil >...
TTCCAGGCTCTCAATACCGTTTTCTTCCAGGAATTTATTCAAATGAATTTCTTCGGAGACCATACTTTTGCTTTTCACGATGGCCCGGCATTTTTTATCCAGGCAGATGGCCAGTATTTCACGGAGTGCGCCGGCAGCATCTTCTGCCCAGATGAGTTTACCGCCCCGTTTGGTGAAAGCTTTTTCAAACCGGTCGAGTTGCTGATCCAGTGATTCCAGGGACCTCCATTTAATATTCTTTGCTCTTTCGCGGGCCAGGTGGATATGGTCGAACTGTTGTTTGCCCTGCGGAACAATGGAATTGTATTTACCAATATTGTAATTGATCTTATTTCGGTGATCCAGATCACCTGCTTTGACACTGCTTTTGTCCAAAAAGGTTGAAGCCTGTTCCCTGTTGGTCATACAATGAAGTTAATAAATTATCCGGGCCCCTGCCCATTTTCCAGGTTAGAAACTATTAATACCACCACTTACGCGACACCTGAAAATAATCCGCACATTATACCGCCGGACCTCATTCTGGTCGTCTTCATTTTTCTGATAAAATGTTTTATAAGTGGCCTGATATTCTCCCAGAAGAATTTCGTTCCGGGATCCATCAGGATAATATTTAAATACCAGTGACTGGGTTAATGGTTCGGCTATAAAACTTGTGATATATACTGAATCCTCTTCTGAAGGTTTAAAAATGGCTGCGTTATGTGCATTCGCATGGAGGGTGCTTGTAAATTTTCCCTGAATTATTTTAATACCAACACCCACGCCTACTTTTGCACCCAGTCCGCTGTTCAGTAAGAGTGTGTCGTTATATTTAAATCCAAGACAGGCTGCGGCGAAAAAATTATTTCCTGTTTCCGGTGGCAAAACGGGTTCTCCGTTCAGATATAAATAAAAATCAGCGATATTATACTGAAGTTCCGCTTTCGACTTTCCTTTCAGTGCCGTATTGGAATTCAGCGTAAAGATCCGCTGGGGTTTTACTTCAAAATCTTTCCATCCCGCCCAGTGACGGCCAACAGAATCCGTATAAAGGGAATCTGTCAGGGCGACCAGGGAATCTCTGGCAGCATCCAGTGAATCTTTTAACGGATACAAATCCCTGATAACAAAAGACGGATCGATGGCTATCACCGTATCCTGCATTATTGTAGGCCGGGCTATTGAATCCCGGATGGCGTCCAACCGGTCTCTTGCGAAATATATATTCGTTACAATAAATGAAGGATCCAAAACAATCGTAGTATCCTGCAGGGTGGATTTTCTGGCTGTTTCCTGTGCTAATGAATCCCTGAAAGCCTCTGCCAGATCTTTGGAGACGTATAAATTCCTGACAATATAGGAAGGGTCTAATTCAACCGTCGTATCCTGCATCGTTGCAGCCAGCACCAGGAGGGCCCGGATTGAATCCCGGATTGCATGTAACGAATCTTTTTTTGCGTATACATTCCTGACGATAAAGTTGGGATCCAACGCAACCATTGTATCCTGCATATCTGCCGTGTGCATCAGGGCACTGCCTATCGCCGATAAAGAATCCCTTATCGCCCGGACCAAAGAATCTCTTTTACTGAGTGGTCCGTCCCCGAGTGCTGCCAGCGAATCTTTTTCGGAATATATATTCCTGACGATAAAGGAAGGGTCCAGTTCAATGGTCGTATCCCGCATTTTTGAAGCCCAGCGCTTTGCGGCAGCGAGCGAATCTTTTACTGCATATACATTCCGGATAATAAATGTCCCTTCCAGATAAATCGTGGTGTCCTGCATCCCGGAATTCAGATCCGGCGCGCTGCGCGTTACAGAATCCTGACCATATGATATCTGAAAAGAAAAAATACTAACCAGGAAAAAAACAAGGGCAGGTAAAAGTTTCATAGATACTGTCAGGCTTTATCTTTTTTTACATGTGCCGCAGTAGCTTCTAGGGTTGCGTAAAAATCCGGTCCGTATTTTCTGATAAGTGCTTCTTTCAAAAAAATGTAAACGGGAACTTTCAACTGTTTGCCCAATGTACAGGCAGCTTTACAAAGATCTTCCCTGGGTTCATAATTCACATATTCCTGTTGCTGCCTTTTACTCCGGGTAATTTTTACCGGAAACAGGTGACAACTGATGGGTTTTTTCCAGGAGATCTTTTTATCCAGATTGGCCTGTTCTATGCCACATTTAATGATTCCGCGGGAGTCCCTGAATCCATACGCGCACATGCGGCCTTCGATGGTTGGAGTAACCCAGCCGAATTCGGAATCATATTTATATAACCCTTCTTTTCCGAGTACTTTTAATCCCTCCGGTGTGATATACGGTTTGATGTCTTCTATAAAATCCCGGAGATATTCCAGTTCTTCATTCGACAGGGGTGCTCCGGAATCACCGTCTTCGCAGCAACCCCCTTTGCATTTATTCAGGTCACAAACAAATTGTTCTGAAACCACGTCATCACTGACCAGTATATTATCTATTACAATCAATTGTCCGGTTTGAAAATCAGGCTAAGATAGCATATCAGAAAGGATTCCGTATCAGTTTTTCCACCGGAGTGTATTGATCAGACGGTACATGTCGGTCTGAAGAAAAGTATTCACAATGGCCAGGGAATCTGAATTGGGTGTTGTATCGAAATACAAGGCGCCCCGGAGAAAATGCCTGATGGAATCGCTGACAAAAAACTGTTTGGCTGTAGCAGCGTTTCCGCCCACATTAAAAAAAATGCCGTGAACGCCAAGCGGTGTGCTGATAAGGGAGTCTTCGATAGAACTCGCCTTATAGGTATGTTTATAAGTCATTTTATATGCATCCTCCCGTAATTTGTCAAAATTGCCGTTCACCTGTTTATAACTGATGTATATCCTGGCATGGAATCTGGGAAAATCAACATTAATCCAGAAAGGGTTTTCGGGTTTGTCCCCAAAATATGTTGTATCCCGGATCACCTGACCATATACCGGATATTCAAATGAATAGGGAAATTCAGGACGGTTGAAGAGCTGATATGCATGGGCCGGAAAATCAATCCTGAAATAACCACGGGGTCTGGGCGTATAGTCGCTGTTGCAGGCAGCCAGGAAAATGAATAAGGAACCATTAATAATTAATAATCGAAGGATGCGGTTCAAGAGGGGTTTTTTTATTGTATGATACGAACCTTTACTTTTTTTATCCGGCTGCTGTCTGCTTCCTGAATATTAAATTCAAAATCACCACAAACGATGATGTCATTTTCTTTCGGAATCTCTCCTGCCAGTTCAAGGATCAGTCCGGCCAGTGAATCTGATTCGCCTTTTACATTATCAAAAGTGTCTACCGGTAAGTTTAATGCCTTGCAAACGTCGTTGATCATGGTGCGGCCTTCAAAAATAAAGGATCCATCATCCTGTTTAGCGGAAGAACCTTCATCTTCATCAAATTCATCTTTGATATCGCCGATCACTTCTTCCAGAATATCCTCCAGGGTTACGATTCCGCTGGTACCTCCGAACTCATCCACAACAATGGCAAAATGAATCCTTTCTGCCTGAAATTCCTGTAAGAGATCCTTGATCATTTTATGTTCATGAACAAAATGGGGAGAACGCATCAGGCTGCGCCAGTCAAATTCTGCCGGTTCATTCAGGTAAGGGATCAGGTCCTTGGTATGAATCATGCCGATTATTTCATCCAGGCTTTTTTTGAAAACGGGCAGACGGGAATAATGCAGGTCTTCAATTTTTTGTTTCAGCCCGCTGAAGTTCAGCCAGTCTTCAATTCCGCTCACATCCAGCCGGGTTTTCATGATCTGTTTAACAGTAATATTTCCGAATTTGATTATCCCTTTCAGAATATTTTTTTCTTCCTCTGTTGTGTCGTTGTCTATCGCGTGATCAAGTTCTTCGAGACTATTCGCTGCTGAGCGCTGGCTGCCAAAAAGCCGCTCCAGTTTTTCTGACTGGTTTGCGAGCAGGATACCGAGTCTTTTAAATAACAGGTGGATCACTTCCGTTACTCCGGATGTATAAAAAGCGAACTGGAGTGTATTCTGACTGGCCCAGACCTTCGGCATCACTTCCCCGAAAAGTATCAGTACAAAACTCACCATCACGACCTTCATCAGAAACTCGAAGAACCAGTAATCCTGCTTGAAGGAAATAACCTGGTCGATCAGGAAATTAGACAGTATGATGATGGCGATATTGAGCAGGATATTGGCTATTAACAGAGAGGCCAGCAGGGCTTTTGGTTCTTCCAGCAGGTTGACAATCCTTCTCCAGGAGCTGTCCTGTTTTGTTTTCAGGATATTGATTTCCTTATCGCTCAAAGAAAAAAAAGCAATCCTGGAACCGGAAACGATAAAGGACATGACCAGAAAAAAAAGAATGAGTATAACCAGAATAGTCGTTGCCTGTACATTGATGAATAAGAGAAAACCAGGATGTGCCTGGTCTGATAACATGTTAGAAGGGAGATCCAAAATAGTCGGGTTTCGTTAAAAATCCTTTATTCATCATAAAAGCAGCATGCTCTACAATGCAGGATTGTAAATTTAATAAAACTTGGCTATTTCGCTTTTAAAAAGGTAAATCCGAAGCAGCTTCCCCTACGATGGGGGAATCTGAGCCATTGAATCCCTCTGTTCCTTCCTGGGGAGGAAGAATTACCTGGCTCACATCCACTTTCTTATCCAGCATGATGAGGTTGTCTCCCACCACTTCCGTTGCGAATTTTTTATTCCCTTCTTTGTCTTCCCAGCTGCGGGTACGCAATCTGCCCTCAATATATACAAGGCTGCCTTTATGCAGGTATTTCTGTGCAAGATCTGCCAGTCCCCGCCATAGAACCACAGTATGCCATTCCGTTTGGGAAATCAATTTTCCGGTCCGGTCTTTAAATGTTTCCGTAGTTGCAAGTGAAAATTTTGCGACGCCTATATTTCCTTCAAGATATTGAACATCCGGGTCCTTACCCAGGTTTCCAATCAACATCACCCGATTAACGCCCCGCATAGTATAGCTGATTAAAGTGTTGATAAATCCAGACTCCGGCGCATTTTAACATGTGCCGGTCCATTTTCCGGTAACTATCTATCAAAACCTTTACCACGGCGGGCCTTCTAAGCGGGTACTTTTCATATAATCTGTTATTATTTTTGGAAAGGGAAATTCATGAATCCGTTCATACGGTACAGACTGGTACCCGGGGAGACGAAGCAGGGGTTTCCTGCGCGTAACGTGCACAAAACAACTTGTTATGGACTGATGTGTAAGTGTTTGACCAAAGGGCGGTGAAATATGCTGAATTTGAAATCCCTTTTTGCCAAAATGATTCCGGAAAAAAGAAGATTGTATCAGTTCATCCTGAGGTAATATTTTCCCAGTTTCCCATAAAAAAAATTCATAGAGATTCTGCCAGATATCATTACCCGTTCTTTCACGGATCCAGCAGCCCCCTTTTCCGGTTTTTATAATAAAATAGTATAACCACCTGTTTTTCCTGGGCGGGGGGGTCTTTTTCAGCGGAAGCGTATTTGTCCAGCCCTGTTGAAATGCCTGGCAATTTTTTGCCTGTATACAATGGGAACAAAGCGGATTTTGGGGTTTGCAAATCGTTGCGCCAAAGTCCATAATCGCCTGATTGTATAAGGCTACCTGCTTTGTATCCAGCAGTTTGCCTGCGATCGCCGTAAATATTTTTTTTCCGGCTGTGGTTCCTATGGGTGCACTGATTCCAAAATATCGGGCTATCACTCTTTCAACATTTCCATCCACGACCGCATAGGGTAATCCAAAAGCAAATGAAGCGATGGCTGCAGCAGTATACGGGCCAATGCCAGGCAGGGCAAGGATTTCAGCATATCCGGAAGGAAAACGGCCCTGATATTCTGTTGTAATTTTTCGGGCAGTTGCAATCAGGTTTCTGCACCGGCTGTAATAACCGAGGCCTTCCCAGTTTTTGAAAATTTCTTTATCCGGGGCATTTGCCAGATCCCGGATCGTAGGAAAAACAGAAATAAATTTTTTATAATAGCCAAGACCCTGCTCAACCCGGGTCTGCTGTAAAATAATTTCACTCAGCCAGATTCTGTATGGATCGGATTCGCCCTTCCAGGGCATGGACCTTTTGTTGTGTTTCCGGTTCCATTCCAGTAATTTTTTTCCGAAATCAATCTTCATAATATTCCAAAATACAGTTTACAGAGTAATTATTATATCGTTGATAATCAGCGCCTTATAATTAGTTGACATGCAAGGGATTAGAAGTTATGCTAAAAATACAGAGTTTCATTTTTTTACAAATAGTTGTGGATTAATTTTTTTGTTATATATTTAAAATCAGAAACTTATAAAACAATTCCGCCATGAGAAAGGCAGACCTCGTGAATCAAATTTCGGATAAAACAGGGATACCTAAAGTAGACGTGCTGGTTACATTGGAGACCATGTTTAAAGAAGTAAAAGATACCCTTGCAAAAGGGGAGAATATTTATATCCGCGGATTCGGCAGTTTTATCACAAAAAAAAGAGCTGCTAAAATCGGTCGGAATATTAAGAAGAATATTGCGGTTCATATACCCGAACATTTTATTCCTTCGTTCAAACCCGCCAAGGAGTTTGTTGCTGAAGTTAAAAAACTTCAATCTATTAAGGATAATCAGCCAAACCCTGACGAAGAGATGTAATTTTGCCGGATAAAAGCGGGATGTGAAGAAACAGCAAGCCATTGTAGCCGGATCCGGAATTATTATTCTTATTGTAATTTATTTTTTCGGGAATACGGCATCCCCTTTAAAGAAATCAGAATCTCCCACGCCTTCGGCAACATCATCTCAATCGATTGATATCAAGACGATTCTCGATGCCAGCAAGACGAAACTGAGCCCCGAACGACTGTCTTATGTAAACAGGCTGGAAAATTCAGTCGTTCGTGGAAATGTGCAGGACCAGCAGATCGAAGCTGACCGGGAACTGGCCGTTTTCTGGAAAGATTCTGTTGAAAATGGCTTTCTTGCCTATGCTTATTACACAGGGGAAGCGGCAAAGTTGGAAAATTCTGAAAAAAGTCTCACTTTTGCAGCCCAATTATTTTTGAACAACCTTCGGGGTCAGGATAATCCGGCTTTAAAAAACTGGATGGCAGGTGAAAGCAGGGATCTGTTTGAAATGGCCTTGAAACTGAATCCTGACAATGATTCTACCAAAATCGGATTGGGGGCTACTTATATTTTCGGAAGTACCGGCCAGCAACCGGCTGATGTGATGAAGGGAATTCAGGAAATTCTTGAAGTGACCCGGAGGGATTCTCTCAACATGTATGCCCAGCTGATGCTGGGACTGGGTGGAATCGAATCGGGGCAGTATGAAAAAGCAATTCCGAGGCTTTTGAAAGTAGTGCATTATGATCCGGGAAATCTGGAAGCCATATTGAGTCTCGGGGAAGCCTATGAAAGAACGGGCAATTCAGGGGCTGCGAAATCCTGGTATGAGATTGCAAAAAAAGAGACGAAGAACCATGAGCTGATCGAAGCGATCAACAACCGGTTAGATTCTTTAAAATAAACGCTCGAAGGAGCAAAGACAGAAATTATTAGTTAACTAAAAAGGAATTATCGATGCCTTGTGGTAAAAAAAGGAAGCGACATAAAATTGCAACCCATAAGAGAAAGAAAAGATTGCGTAAGAATCGTCATAAGAAAAAGAACAAATAAACGCACTCCGGCCGGAATACCTTCCGGCCCTGTTCTGCTGAAATTAATTATGTAATAACGCCTGCTGTGCCTGACGCATTTGTATTGGCCGTTAACAGATCCCCTTCAGCAATTCGATTCCTTTTTGTGAGTAAAGAAATGGATACGCAGTAAATGTTACATGAACATTGAATAAGGAACTGATCATTAATGCAGTCCCGCTGGGAGTTGAAATAGCCCTGCTGGAAGATAAAAAGCTGGTGGAGTTACACCATGAAAAAACTGATGCCAGTTTTGCGGTGGGAGATTTATATCTTGGAAAGGTCAAAAAATTAATCCCCGGTTTAAATGCGGCTTTCGTTGATGTCGGTTTCGAAAAGGATGCTTTCCTTCACTATACTGACCTGAGTCCCTATGCACGTTCCCTGCTAAAGTTCACCCAGCAAAGTATGCAGGCGACCAAAGACAATGAATTTGACTTTGGAACATTCGCGGTTGAACCGGAAATTGTAAAAACTGGAAAAATCAATGAAGTACTGAGTGGCAAGCCCCATATTCTGGTACAGATTCTAAAAGAACCGATTGCAGCGAAGGGGCCACGCCTGAGTTGTGAAATCTCATTACCCGGCCGTTTTGTCGTCATTACCCCATTCAATGATATTGTAGCCGTATCCCGCAAAATTCATTCTTCAGACGAAAGGAAAAGGCTTCAGAAAATTGTGGAAGCCATCAAACCAAAAAATTTCGGTGTGATCGTGCGTACAGCAGCGGAAGGGAAAAATACCGCTGAGTTACATGAAGATCTGACCGACCTGGTAGCCACCTGGAAACTGATCCAGCATAATCTGATTGGTGCTGTGGCGCCGGCAAAAATCCTCAGTGAACAGACGAAGACCACCAGTATGCTGAGGGACCTGCTGAATGAGGATTTCAATAAAATCGTTGTGAACGACAAAAACCTTTTCAACGATACCCGGACCTATATTCAGCGAATTGCGGCAGATAAAATTGATATCGTTTCCCTTTATAATAATGGCTCGCCGATTTTTGACCATTTCGGTATCACCAAACAGGTAAAAGCGGCTTTTGGCAAAACGGTGAACCTGCCCAGCGGCGCCTATCTTATAGTCGAACATACTGAAGCCCTGCATGTGATTGACATTAACAGCGGTTATAAAAGTGTGAGTAATAACCAGGAGCAAAATGCGCTGGAAACAAACCTGGAAGCCGCAGAAGAAATTTCCCGGCAACTCAGGCTCAGGGACCTTGGCGGGATCATCGTGGCTGACTTTATCGATATGAAGCTTCCGGATAACAAAAGGAAGCTGGTAGAAGCCATGGAAGGCTTTATGCGCACCGACCGGGCTAAACACGCTGTTTTACCCATTTCCAAGTTTGGCCTCATGCAGATCACCAGGCAGCGGATGAAGCCGGAGATTACAATTAATACACAGGAAATCTGCCCTACCTGCAACGGAACGGGTAAAATCTCCTCCGCCCTGATCCTGGAAGATGAAATTGAGAAAAATCTCAGCTATCTGCTGAATCACCAGCATAAAGACCTGATCCTCACAGTTCACCCCATTATGTACGCCTACCTGACCAAAGGAGGCTGGTTTTTTAGCAAAAAATGGAAATGGCGCAAAAAATACAAACAGGCCATCCGGATCCAGTCGAATACGAATTACCACATGACTGAGTTCCATTTCTTCGATAAACAGGAGGAGGAAATCAAGCTATAAATCACCCATTTGGCCCCTTTCCAGGGCCTGAATACATGTGTTTTTATCCTAATATGATTAATTTTTCATATGCGTTGGGCAACCTGCATACATGGAAATATTAGAAGCATTTTCAGGCCTCATTTTCAGGGCTTTAGACTGGCGGCCTTTCAAAAAAATCTTATACAATTATTTGATAACCAATTAATTACAAATTATTTTCTACGGAAATGCGAGTTTTATTTTTATTGCTTAAGTTATTAACAGGGAGAAAAATTTATTTTGTTATGTGACCTGATTTTGTAATTTAGTGGAAGAATTTAATGGGTTAGTAAGTAAAAGGTCAGCTCTCGTAGCTGGCCTTTTTACTTTTCTGCCATTCAAGCCGTTAACTTTAACGATGAGTAAAATCAAAACCGCTTTCTTCTGTAATAATTGCGGGTATGAAAGTGCAAAATGGCTGGGTAAATGTCCTTCCTGCGAACAATGGAATACTTTCACCGAAGAAGTAATCAGTAAAGATGACAGACTGGGAGAATCGGGCTGGAAAAAATTTTCCGATAAAAAAGAAATCAAAACGATTTCGATTCATGAAGTGATCAGCGGAGAAGAAAAAAGAATTATAACACCTGACGCTGAACTGAACCGGGTACTCGGAGGTGGAATTGTTTCAGGCAGCCTGATTCTTGTTGCTGGAGAACCGGGAATCGGTAAAAGCACTTTATTTCTTCAAATCGGTTTGATGCTGAAGGATATTGTTACACTTTATATCAGTGGGGAAGAAAGTGAACAGCAAATTCGCATGCGGGCTGACCGGCTGAAAGTTCGTAATAACCGCCTCATGATGAACACTGGTAATTTTTACCTGCTCACCGAAACTTCCACGCAAGCCATATTCCAGGAAATAAAAAAATTAAAACCGCAGGTTGTAATTATAGATTCCATTCAGACTTTACAGTCATCTTATATTGATTCAGCACCCGGCACCATTTCACAGATCCGCGAGAGCGCTGCAGAATTCCAACGCTTCGCAAAAGAAACCGGTACACCTGTTTTTCTGATCGGTCATATTACCAAAGACGGGAATATCGCAGGTCCGAAAATACTTGAACATATGGTTGACACGGTATTGCAATTCGAAGGCGACCGTCATTACACGTATCGGATTTTACGCACTTTGAAAAACCGTTTTGGCAGCACGGCAGAATTGGGAATTTATGAAATGACGGATGAGGGAATGCAGGAAGTAAACAACCCCAGCGAGATCCTGATTACGCAAAAAGAAGATCAGCTCAGCGGAAGTGCAATCGCCGCAAGCATAGAAGGGCAGCGGCCTCTGTTGATTGAGGTGCAGGCGCTCGTAACTACATCCGTATATGGAACACCGCAAAGAACGGTGAGTGGTTTTGACCTCAGACGTCTTCAACTCCTGCTGGCTGTGCTGGAAAAAAGAGGAGGATTTCACTTTGGTGTTAAAGATGTTTTTTTAAATATTGCAGGAGGGTTGAAAGTGGAAGACCCGTCCATAGACCTTGCTGTTCTTTGTGCCTTGTTAAGTTCTTTTGAAGATGTTCCGCTTGCAGCAGATATCTGCTTTGCCGGTGAGGTCGGATTGAATGGAGAGATCCGTGCAGTAAACCGAATCGGTCAGCGCATAGCGGAAGCTGAGAAACTGGGATTCAGTAAAATCCTGGTTTCAAAATATAATCACAAAGGGTTAAAAAATAATTCCCATCAGATCGAAATTGTGTTAATGGGAAAAGTGGAGGAAGCATACAAATATTTATTTTAAGGTTCTGTGATTAGGGCACCCTGTAATATGAAACGGCAGCCCTCTTTTTTCCAATCACTCGTACATCTGTTTTTTCCATTTACCTGTTGCGGATGTGGAAGCGACCTGCTTGCTGAACATTCCCTGTTTTGTATTTACTGCCAGGCTTCCATGCCGCTGACCCGGTTCGAATTTTTTCCGGCAAATCCAATTGAAAAAATTTTTTGGGGTCGTACGGAAATTGAAGCAGCGACAGCCCATATGTATTTTACAAGCGGATCTGTTGTGCAGCATAGCCTTCACCTGCTTAAATACAAAGGGAGAAAAGAAATCGGAATTTTTTTTGGTCAGGGCATGGGTAAACTTTTAAAACAATCCCTGCGTTTTCAAAATTGCGAAATCATAATCCCCTTACCATTATTTGCTGCAAGAGAAAAGAAAAGAGGATATAATCAGGCGACGATGATTGCTACCGGCATATCCCGGCAACTTGAAATTCCTGTTGTTCCGGATGCTGTTATCCGTATAAAAAAAACAGCCACGCAAACACATAAAAGCAGGATACAACGATGGGAAAATATGGAGGCGACTTTCAAAATCCGGGACCCCCGGAAAATCCAGGGGAAACATATTTTACTGGTTGACGACGTGGTGACGACGGGCGCCAGCCTGGAAGCCTGCGCCCGGGCGCTTCTGGAAGTTCCCGGCCTGAAAGTGAGTATTGCCTGCCTGGCACATACGGTTTCAGCCTGACGGAAGGGTGGGTGGTGGATGGTGGGTAGTGGATGTTCCATCCACCATATACCATATACTATAAACCAAAAGCGTTAGGCATTAAGCGGTAAGCCCTGTACTTTTGTTTTGATGTTCAAAGCCTCATTTTTCCTGGTTTTAGCCTTCATTCTGTTGGATTCCTGCCAGAAGCAATCGAATCTGAATGGAAATGCCATACTTTTATCCTCCACGGATTCCGTTTATTTTGATACGGTTTTTACTACCGTAGGCGCTGTTACCCAACAGATTAAGATAATCAACCCCAATAACACCGGAATAGGGATTTCCTCCATCACCCTGGTGGGCGGTTCCAATTCCCCCTTTGTTATTAATATCGACGGTTTACCCGGCCCGGCTGCTTCCAATCTGAATATACAGGCAAATGACAGTCTGTATATTTTTGTAACGGTCCTAATAAAACCGGGAACCACACTTTCAGCCTTTATACTGGAAGACAGTATCCGTATCAGTTATAATGGTAACGATAAAATCATTAAACTCAGTGCCTGGGGCCAAAATGCCCATTTTTTAAAAAATCAGGTGATTTCAGGAAATACCAGCTGGCCCAACGACCTTCCCTATGTAATATATGGCGGCCTGCGCATTGACAGCAACGTCACCCTCACCATTCTGCCGGGTACACATATATATATGCATGCCGATGCGCCCATTTATGTGGATGGAAGCCTGATCGTACTGGGTGATTCGGGAACTTCACGTCTGGTAAACTTTACCGGTGACCGGCTTGACCAGCCCTATGCGAATTATCCCGGGTCCTGGCCGGGCATCTATTTCCGGGAATCCAGCAAGGATAATGTCTTGAATTATGCAGTTTTCCAGAATGGATATCATAGCCTGATCGTGGAAGCACCCGGCGCGGATCTGAACCCGAAACTTACCCTTAACCAGTGTATTATTAATAATTCGCTGCAGGAAGGTATCCTCGCAATTCAAACCAGCATAAAAGCCGTCAATTGCCTGATCAGCAATTGTGGTCAGAATATTGTCATTGCATTGGGAGGCGTTTACCAGTTTGAATTTTGTACGGTCGCATCCTATTCAAATAACCTGGTTTCCCACCAGCAACCCGTACTGACAGTTTCGAATGCCGGAACGGATGGTGTACAGATTTTCACCAGTGATCTGAATGCAGACTTTATAAACTGTATTTTCTGGGGAAGTGCGGGCATTCCAAATGAAGCACTCGTATCAAAACAGGGTAACACGGTTTTTAATGTTTTATTTGATCATTCCATTCTGAAACAACAGGACTATCCGGCAAATACCGACAGCAGCGCTTTATGGCTGAATACAAATCCACTATTTATCGATACGGCCGGCGATCTGCAAAACAACTATAATTTTCATGTACAGGGAAATTCACCTGCTATTCATAATGGTGCAAGTTCCGGCATTCCGATCGACCTCGATGGATATCCGAGGCCGGCTGTACAACCCGATATAGGAAGTTATGAAATGCAATGATACCTTCAGCCATTCACGTAACTTTGACAGGTAAACATTGATTATTCTAAATAAATATATTTTATGTTACGATTATTAATCATTCCATTTTTATTTGCGATGAACATGAGTGTATACGATTTTAAAGTGCCCGCGCTCGATGGTGGAACCATTGACCTTTCAGCTTATAAGGGAAAGAAAATCCTGATTGTAAATACAGCATCCAAATGTGGTTTCACACCGCAATATGAAGGGCTCGAACAATTGTATGACAAGTATAAAGACAAGCTGGTCATTGTTGGTTTTCCTGCCAATGATTTTGGAGGACAGGAACCAGGCACCAATGCAGAGATCCAGGAATTTTGTAAGAAAAATTATGGTGTCACTTTCCCGTTGGCCGCTAAATCGGATGTTGTTGGAGAAAACACATCGCCCTTATTTAAATATCTGACAGAAGAAGCTATCAAGCTGGGAACACCTGCACCGGTTATCAAATGGAATTTTACAAAATTCCTGATTGATGAAAAAGGAAAACTGATTGGCGTATATTCCAGTAAAGTCACACCGATGAGTACGGAGATCACCTCCCTCCTCAATTAAATTCCGGGCTGCAGATGTTATTCAGTCAGGTAATTGGTCAGCAGGAAATCAAGGCAAAGCTCCGCAACCTCGTTGAACATAACAGGTTGAGCCATGCGCTGCTCCTGAATGCTCCCGAAGGTGCAGGCGGTCTGCCGTTGGCATTGGCATTTTCCCAGTTTATCGTTTGTGAACAGGTATCAGCAGCCGATGCTAAACATGATTTTCCCCGGGAGAGTTGTAATGTTTGTCCGGCCTGTATCAAAGCAGCGAAGATGATTCATCCGGATATTCATTATTCCTATCCCGTTGTTTCCAACAAAAAAGGAGAACCTCAGATCAGTAAAGACTATATAAAGGAGTGGCGTGAATTCATTTCCCTTTATCCTTATGGAATCATTTTTGACTGGCTGCAGTTTATTCAGACAGAAGATTACCAGGAAAAGATTGATTCCAGGGAAAAGATTATAGCAAACAAACAGGGAAATATTTCTGCGAATGAATGTAATGAAATCATTCGTCAACTCAGCCTGAAAAGTTTTGAAAGCGGTTACAAAATCCTCATCATGTGGATGCCTGAATTTCTGGGCAAAGAAGGAAATAAATTATTGAAGCTGATCGAAGAACCCCCGCCGGATACATTGTTCATGCTGGTTTCTGAAAATGAAACGCTCATTCTTCCTACCATACTTTCCCGTTTACAAATCATTCGCCTGCCGAGGCCTTCAATTCCGGAAATACAGGAAGCATTGGTTTCCCGTGCCGGAGTGGCACCGGAACAGGCAAGACAACTGGCGGCCGTGAGTGAACAGAATTACAGGGAAGCATTAAATCAACTGCAGCACGGACAGGACGACTGGCTGGGATTATTGCGGGAATGGCTGAATGCTATTTTGAAAACGGGTCCGATCGCCCAGGTAAAATGGGTGGAGGAAATCAGTAAAACCGGCCGTGAAAAACAAAAACAGTTTTTGCAATATTTTATTCATCTGCTGGAACAGGCCATCCGCCTGCGCATGATGGATGGAGAACCAGCAGATTTACCGGATTCAGAAAAAGATTTTGCGAACCGTCTTAATAAAACGGCCGGTCTTGCCGTACAACAGGCCATCGTGAAGGAATTAAATAAATCAATTTATTACATTGAACGCAATGCACACGCGAAGATGCTCTTTCATGCGTTAACCATCCGCCTCTATCATATACTGGCAACAAGAGAAGAGGTGGTGATGACTTAGGAAAAGAGTATATTTGTCAACTTGCTGGTTAATATATACATATATGGGATGTTCTAATTGTGGCACGGCCGATGGCAAGCCAGGCGGATGCCAAAGCCATGGAAGCTGCGGTACCGGAAGTTGTAACAGGATGAATGTATATGACTGGCTCTCAAACCTTCCCATTCACGATCCCGCCACAGAATGCCGGGTGATGGAAATAAGTTTTAATCAGGGCAGCAGGAAGGATTTTTACCGGAATACAACCACCCAGATCTTCGAAAAAGGAGAAATGGTGAGTGTGGAAGGCGTAAGTGGGTTTGATGTTGGCTCGGTAAGCTTAACTGGAGAGTTGGTCAGGATACAAATGAAGAAAAAAACAGTGGATGAGTTTCATCCGGACATGAAAAAAGTGCTTCGCCGCGCTTCTGATCGTGATCTGGATTTGCTCAAACAAAATAAAGCCCGGGAAAAGGAAGCCGTCATCCGCTCGCGCGCCATTTCACGCCAGTTAAAACTCGACATGAAAGTGTCCCAGGTTGAAATTCAGGCAGATGGCCGGAAAGCAACTTTTTATTATATCGCCGACGACCGGGTGGATTTCCGGGAACTCATCAAAATATTCGCTTCCGAATTCCGTGTTAAAGTGGAAATGCGCCAGATCGGGGCCCGGCAGGAAGCGGGAAAAGTGGGCGGTATCGGAAGTTGCGGACGTGAACTTTGCTGCTCCACCTGGCTGACAGATTTCAAATCTGTGAACACCACCGCTGCCCGTTATCAGAATCTATCCATCAACCAGAGTAAACTCAGTGGTCAGTGCGGCCGTTTAAAATGCTGCCTGAATTATGAACTCGATACCTATCTGGATGCGCTGCAGCAGTTTCCGGAGAATGCCGACACATTACAGGTGGCCAAAGGAACCGCGTTGCTGATTAAAAAAGATATTTTCAAAAATCTGATGTGGTATGTATTACCCGACAGCAGTAAGCAATATCCGCTGCTGATAGAAAGGGTTAAGCAAATAAAAAAACTCAATCAGCAGAATAATATTCCTGATGACCTCGGTGCTTTTGAAATCAATTCCGGTAAACCAAAGGAAGAACTGATTAATGTAGACCTTACCGGACAGTTCAGTGTAAAAGGACTGGATAATGCGGACCGCAAAAAAAGGAACAACCGGCCCGGACCATCGCAACAACGAAGGGACAACAGGCAACAACCGCCATCGCAGCAGAGAGACAACCGGCCGCCACCTCCGCCAAGAGATAACAGACCTCAGCAAAGGGATAACAGACCGCCCAATCCGCCCAGGGACAACAGGCCTCCACCTCCTCCCAGAGAAAACAGACCGCCTCCGCCCATAAAGAAACCATAAGCTATGAAAGGTTTTAAGAAGAAAATGCTTCTGCTTTCCGGACTGTTCCTGTTAAGCTGGCTTCTTCTTGCACAAAGCTGTATGAGTTTTCGTAAGTCTGACCAAGAGGAGAAATCCGAGTTTGCAAAAAAACAAATTGAACTTCAAACAGCGACTATAGTAGTGGAAGGAAAGCATATTCATTTTGCCGTAACAGGAAATGATTCGCTGCCGACTATTTTTTTTATTCACGGATCACCTGGAAGCTGGGATGCGTTTGCAGCTTATATGACAGATTCATTGCTACTGAAGAAGTTCAGAATGGTTTCTGTTGACCGGCCAGGATTTGGTTACAGCGATTATGGTCAGCCCCAGCACCTGGATGTTCAGTCTATTTTGATCAGTCCGCTTTTCTTACAACTGGCCAACCATAAACCTATGTTTCTGACCGGCCATTCGCTGGGCGGTCCGATGGTGATTAAACTGGCAGCAGATAATCCCGATGTATTTTCAGGGCTCGTGGTGATTTCCGGTTCCATTGATCCGGCGGAAGAAAAACCTGAGAAATGGCGGCCTGTTCTTTATAAAACTCCCCTGAACTATTTCGTTCCGGGGGCCATGCGGCCTTCCAATGAAGAACTCTGGTATCTGAAGAAAGATCTGGTTCAGCTGGAAAAAGATTTTTCCAAAATAACCTGCCCGGTATATTTTATTCATGGCGAAATGGACACCTGGGTTCCACCCGGAAATGTAGCCTATGGCAAAAAAATGCTTGTACATTCCGCCAAAGTGGAAGAAACACTGATTCCTGGTGCCAATCATTTCATTCCCTGGTCAAAGTTCACTGAAATCAGGGCTGTTTTGTTAAAATTATACTAGGGTATGAAATGCCTGCCTCCCACTTTACAATACATTTTCTTTTCACTAAATTGCAAGTCCTAAACGAATCAAACTATGGCTATTTTCAAATCTGGTAATCCGGCGATGAACGTTTTCCAGAATACCATTACCCTGCCCGGATCAGGCGTTATGACAGAAAGGGGTACGCTCAATAAATTTTTCATGTTGTTTTTACTCGTCATGGCTTCGGCTTCCTTAACCTGGAAAGCGTTCTACGACGGAGTAAACGTAATGCCTTATATGCTGGGTGCCGCGATACTCGGCTTTATCACGGCCCTGGTTGTCATCTTTAAAAAAGAATGGTCGGCCTATCTGACACCCGTATACGCTTTATTTGAAGGTGTTTTCCTGGGTGCCATTTCAGCAACCTATAATAATGTATTTGCAAAAACGGCTCCGGGCATTGTAACCCAGGCCGTGCTGTTAACTTTCGGCGCAGTGATTTCGATGTATCTGTTATATCGTTTCAGGGTAATTAAAGTAACCGAGAAACTCAGATCCATTATTTTTATCGCCACTGCAGGAATCGCTGTTTTTTATTTGCTGGCGATGGTGCTTCGCATGTTTCATGTAGACATCGCTTTCATTCATGAAGGTTCCATGCTGGGCATCGGATTTTCACTGTTTGTCGTGGTGATTGCGGCGATGAACCTGTTGCTGGATTTTGATATGATTGAGAAAGGCGTCGCCGCCGGTGCACCAAAGTACATGGAATGGTACGGGGCCTTCGGACTGCTGGTCACTATCGTATGGCTGTACCTTGAAATACTCCGCCTCTTAAGTAAACTCGCGAATAGAAGATAATTCGGGAATTCGGGAATTCGAGAATTCGGGAATATAATTTGCAAATCAATTCCCGAATTCTCGAATTCCCGAATTTCTTACCGGTCCCCGCCCAATAGACTTCCCAAACCTCCCAAAATACTTCCTTCTTCCCGCCGGTGACCCAACTGAGGACTGTACTGAATAATCCGGCTCGCGAGCCGGCTGATCGGAAGGGACTGGATCCAGACTTTTCCGGGACCGCGCATCACGGCAAAGAATAAACCCTCACCACCGAACATCCAGTTACGGATACCGCGGATAAATTCAATATCGAAATCAATGGTCGGCTGATATGCCACGACACATCCGGTATCAATTTTCAGAATTTCCCCGGCTTTTAATTCCTTCTCCATGATATAACCGCCGGCATGAACAAAAGCCAGTCCGTCGCCATCCAGTTTCTCCATGATAAATCCTTCACCGCCAAAAACGCCAGTCCCTAATCTGCGCTGAAAGGCGATCCCGATACTTACGCCCTTCGCTGCACAAAGGAACGCATCCTTCTGTGCAATGATAGAACCTCCCAGCTGCTGAAGATCCAGGCAGATAATTTTTCCGGTATAGGGAGCCGCAAAACTTATTTTTTTCTTCCCCTGTCCCACATTGGTAAAGGCAGTCATGAATAAATTCTCTCCCACCAGCACTCTTTTTCCCGCATTCATTAAACGGTCCAGTAAACCGCCGGATCCGGATTGTTGTGAACCATCTCCAAAAATGGTTTGCATTTCAATGCCATCATCCATCATCATGAATCCGCCCGGTTCACCAATCACCGTTTCCTGCGGATCCAGTTCGACTTCCACGAACTGTAGTTCTTCACCATATATCTTGTAGTCTATTTCGTGATTGTTTCGCATGGTTTCTTTTTTGTAAAGATAAAAAAAGTTAATGTGCAGATGTGCAGATGTGCAGATGTGCAGATGTGGAAATTAAAAACCTAAATTAAAAAAAAGCACCCCACGGTGCTCTTACATTTTATATTCTCCTGTAAAACAAGTTTTACTCTTCCCTTAATCGACTCATTTTATTTGCACATCTGCACACTTGCACATTTTCATATTGGTTTTAAGCTCTGCTTAAAACCACGACCCGATCCAGGTTTCACTCAGTCCCCTGCCGGCGAGCCTTCTCTTTCTTCCCGCTTTTTCGATGGCATGCCGGATCAGCGTGATGGGAATCAGGATGATCAGGAAAACAAATGTGAGTGGTGGAATACCCATCATGGATATCCATTTTCCACCGAAATACCGGCGCATCGGGCGTTTCAGCCTTTCTGCGATCAGGTACATGCTCGGAAGAATGAACAGCGTCATGAAGAAGGCAAAAGCCAGACCAAATATGATGGTCCAGGAAAGTGGTTTCCAGAAGACCGCGCTATCCCCGCCGAAAAATATATGCGGGTTCAGCTCGGCAAAGAGTGTAATAAAATTAATATTGAAACCGATTGCCAGCGGAATCAGGGCCAGTATCGCAGCAAGGGCGGTAAGCAATACCGGAATAATCCTGGTTTTACCGGCCTGGATAAGTGCTTCTCTGGTTTTCATGCCCCGCTCGCGTAACACGTCGGCAAATTCGATGACGAGAATTCCGTTCTTTACTACGATACCCGCCAATCCAACAATACCGAGCCCTGTCATGACCGCCGATATGGTCATTCCGGTGATGGCAAATCCCAGCAGCACACCGATCACGCTGAAAATAATCTCCATCAGAATGATAACGGGTTTGCTCACCGAATTGAATTGCAGAACCAGAATAAACAGGATCAGCATCAGGGCGACCAGCAGGGCAGATCCCAGGAATGATACCGTTTCCTGCTGCTGCTTTCCTTCCCCCGTCTGGGTGATGGTCACATCATCTGCTTTGCCCTGGAAATTATCAATGGCATCCTTCAGTTCCACATTGACCGCCGGGGCCGTATATCCCGTCAGCACATTGGAATACAGGGTGATCACTCTTTTTAACGCTTTGCGTTTGATACTTCCGTAAGTACTGGTGAAATCGATTTTCACCAGATTGGTTATCGGAATGGATTTGATTGAGCCGGTCGGTTCGCGGAAAAAGATTTTCATATTCAGCAGGTCCGAAAGATTTCTGCGTTGAATTTCGGTGTTCCGTAATTGAATTTTATATTCTTCTTTATTATCCTTGATTTTGGAAACTTCCCTGCCGAACAGCGCTGTGCGGATCTGCTGGCCGATCTGTGCCGTGCTGACGCCTTCAATCAGCGCACGCTGGCGGTCGATCGTCAGGGTTATTTCCGGATTGGTCAGATCCACATCCATTTTTAATTCTTCAACGCCCGGCGTCTGGATAGAGTCGAGGTAATTTTTTAACGCTGTGGCCGTAGCCGTCAGGTCTTCGAAATTATCACTGCTGATTTCTATATTGATCGGTGGATCGGTAGGCGGCCCTCCCTGTTCCTGATCAACAGAAATTTCAGCGCCGGGAATTCCCTTCAGGGCAACACGGATAGAATCCTTGATCGGTGTGGTGGACCTTCCGTGGCGCTTTTCATATTCCACAAAGGAAACCTGCACGCGTCCCAGTTCCGGCCTGGTGCTCCGGTCACCACTTTGCGGATTACCCGCGCCAATGGCAACATTGGAAATAACACTCTCCACCAGCGGATTGGTTTTTCCGTCTGCTATTCCCAGTACTTTATTAACCCGGTTTTCCAATACATGGGTAACCGAATCGGTATAATCCACATTGGTCCCAACGGGCAGTTTAAGGTATACATAAATAAAATTCGGATCCCCTGACGGAAAGAATACCACAGGCACTTTCCGGATACCCAGGAAAACGAAAGAAAATATGAGCAGGAAAAAAGTGCTGATCAGTAACCATACCGGTCTCCATCCCTTCAGCGCCCATCGCAGGCCGGACTCATAGTGACTCATGATCCAGGGAAGGCTGCGGTTCTGAAAAGTATGAATCAGTCCTGTAAACAGGAAGGCATTCAGGAACATCAGGATGGCGAAGAAAATAAACAGATTGCCGGCAAACGTAAAATGCGACAGGTCGAGGAAAATACCGAGTACCAGGAATGTATAAAAAAGCGGATTTCTGAAAACCCTGGTTCTTTTACTGGCGTGATCGTCCTCCGCGTGGTTCATAAAATCCACCGCGAAAATCGGATTCATGATAAACGCCACAATCAGTGAGGCCGACAACGTAAAAATCAGCATGACCGGCAGATAGATCATGAATTTCCCGATTAGTCCGGGCCAGAAAAGTAATGGGAAAAAAGGGGCGAGTGTAGTCAGGGTGCCGGCGAGTACGGGAATAAAAATTTCTCCGGCCGCGATTTTAGCAGCAATAATGGAAGTCACTTTACCTCTTCCTTCCGTGAATATTCGATGCGTATTTTCTATCACCACGATGGCATCATCCACAATGATGCCCAACCCGAATAAGAGCGCAAACAGTACAATAAAATTGAGTGTCACATGACCGCCTATCAGTAGATCTGCAGCCGGCAGGAAGAGAAACGCGACGAACATACTGAGCGGCACGGAGAGGGCGACAAAAAATGCATTGGTAACCCCCATAAAAAACATGAGGATGACCAGCACCAGCACAAAACCGATCACGATAGAATTCACCAGGTCATTAAAGGAAGTACGAGTTGTTTTACTCTGATCACCCGTAACAACAACGGTCAGGTCTTTTGGAAACTGGGAGTCCTTCATTTCGGCTACGACGCGTTTTACTTCATCTGATGTTTCAATTAAATTCTCCCCGCTGCGTTTAATAATATTCAGGGTCACTACATTTTTGCCATCCAGCCGGGCATAACTTTCACTCTGCTTCACTGTATCGATGATGGTCGCGATATCTTTCAGATAGATTGGTGCCGCAGAAGTATTCCGTACAACGATCTGTGATATGTCGGCGGCAGTTTTGAACTGGCCCTTTAACTGCAGGGTTCTCTTCATATTTCCAACTTCCAGCAAACCGCCGGAAATGTCCATATTTTCGTTGGCAACCGCCGTGGCAATATCGTTGAATGTGATATTGGAACTCTGCATTTTGTAATTGTCCACATTGATCTGGAATTCACGTTCCGGCGCCCCTACTTCGTCTACCCGGTTGATCTGGGAGAGCTCTTCGAGTTTATCTTTGAGATCGTCTGCAAATTTCTTGAGGTGCTGGCCGTCGTAATTTCCACTCACGTTTACATACATGATGGGCTGGTCAGACAAACTCACTTCCACCACGTTCGGCTGTGTGGTCAGGTCGGTTGGCAAATCGGTTTTTGATTTATCTACCGCATCCTTTACTTTTTGCAGGGCCACATCCGTTTTTACATCTGTTTCGAACTCCACGATGATTGCGGAAAAATCCTGGATGGACGTGCTGGTCATCTTGTTGATCTTGGCGCCTGTGATGCCCTTGATCTGTTTTTCAATCGGACGGGTTACCAGGTTTTCAATATCCTTGGGGGAATTTCCGACGTAGGTCGTCTGCACATAAATTGTCGGAATAACGATATCCGGAAACTGTTCTTTTGGTGTGGTGACAAATTTGTTAATCCCGATAATGGTTACAAATATGATCAGCAGGTAAATAGAGGTTTTGTTATTGATGGCCCAGCTGGTTGGTCCGAACTCTTTGAATTTACCTTTTATATTTTCTAGTGCGCTCATAAAACAATTCTTTGGTTATGGATGCTGAATCACTATAGCTGCGAAGTGATAGGTTGTTCGTCGTACAGTCCCTGGTAGCCTTCGGTAATAATATTATCTCCTGCCTGAATGCCGGTTAACACTTCCACTTTATCTCCATACATCATTCCGATCGTGATGGCTTTTTTGCGCGCCAGAAGCCGGTTCCCGTCTTTCACGGCCACCATGACATATTTCCCCTTTTCATCATTTTGCAGGCTGTTTACCGGAATGGTCATGGCATTGGAAGTGGTATAGTCCTGGATCTTTATCAGGGCAACCTGGTTTGGATACAGATCTTTTTCATTGTGTAGCTTGGCTTCAATATAAAATCCGCGATTGGAAGCGTCAATGGTTTTGCCGGTAACAGAAATCTTCGTATCGATTGTTTTATTATTCAATTCCGGAATGACCACTTTCACATTACTGCCCACTCTTACCTGTCCCAGATAATTTTCAGGCACCTGGGCCACTGCCTTAAGGTCTGCCGTATTTACAATCCGGATCTGGTTATTGCCGGAAAAAAATTCACCCAGCCGGATATTGACATCGTCTGCCACCCCGCTGATATCTGCGTACACTCTGGTAAGATCAATTTGCTTATTGATCAAATCCACCTGGCGTTGCGCCTGGTCAGCCAGGTTTTTTGAATTTACGAGTTCCACTTCTGAACCGATCTGCTGGTCCCATAGAATTTTTCTTCTCTCGTATAAATCCTTTGTATAAGCCACCTGCTGTTTTGCCGTACCCAACTGCTGCTGGAGCAGGTAATCATCCAGCTTCAGGAGCAGCTGACCCTTCTTCACGGCATCCCCCTTCTTTACATATATTTCCTTTACCTGGCCTCCGGTTCCGTTTCTCGGCGTAACGAACGCAATATTCAGTGCATCGATCTTTCCCTGCAGTTCAATATAATGTGTGAAACTGACAGGAATCACCGGTTGAAAGGCGATCAGTTTTGTTTTTTCCTTTTTTGCAGAGGAAGAATCTATTTTCCCCAGCGATTCTTCTGCTTTCTGAATCTTTGTTGCCAGGCCGGCCTGCTGATCTTTCAGCTTCTGCAATTCAACTTTTTGTTTGGCAACGGGATCGCCGCCTTGTCCACAGGACATAAACACAACTGTTGTGGCAAACAGGGCAGAAAAAAATATCTTATTCATAGTTTCAGTGTTTGGCGTTTTTAAATTTTACCGATGGCTTTCAGAAAATCAATTTTTGCTAATACTGCAGTATAAAGTGCATTTACATAATTGAACTGTGCTGTAATCAGATCCTGCTGCGCATTGGACAGATCCGTATTGGTCGAGAGTCCGGATTCAAATTTTTTCTTTGTTTGTGAATACACCAAATCCGCTGTTTGCATATTCGATTTTTGGGCATCCATCGTTCTTGCTGCATTCAGAAAAGTATTTTTCGCCTGGGCTACTTCCTGGCCGATACTCAGTTTCAGGTTTTCAACCTGATTGGTTGTTAATGCTGCTGTAATTCTTGCTTTTTTTAGTCTTGCATTTTTTGCAAACCCCTCAAAAATGGGAACGTTGAGGGAAAGTCCCACATAAGAGGTAGTGAACCAGGTACCCGTCGTGGTAAATAAGTCGTAGGTATTGCTGGCAGCATTTTTCTGATATGCCCCGTTCAGGCTAAGTGTGGGATAATATGCCGCCTGATATCTCCTGATATCGAAATCATTCAGCTGTTTCTGTATTTCGAGGTACTGAAAGTCGTACCTGTTTTTATAACTGTAGGAAGTATCCATGGGCACGCCCCCCATTATTTCGGCTTCCGTGAGGTCGGTGGTCAGCACAATGGAATCCTGGGCAGGCACCCCCACCAGGAATTTCAAAAATGTAAAGGAGTTAATGATCGCGGTTTCGGTATTTTGTTTGGCTGTTTCCAGGTTGGTCAATTGAACGGCCGCTTTATCCACGTCCAGTTTTTCTGCAAATCCATTCTCATTTAATATCCTGGTATCATGCAATAATTTCGCTGCCCTTTTTACGTTGGAATCCTGTAACTGCATTTGTGTTTTACTAACTACCAGCTGGTAATATGTTTTATATACCTGGACGGATAAGTTTTCAACCGTGAGATCGATTGCTTTCCTGTAATAATCAAGGGCTGCCGTTCTGGCCTTCAGGCCGACAAAAACTGAACCGTCGAATAAAGTCTGGGTTAAATTCACACCGCCGGAAGCAATATATTTCTGCTGAAATTTTACGGGCGCGTAGGTACCAGGAGGTTGTTGAAAAAATTCACCAGGCACCAGGGTAACGGGAATACTGAAATAATCGGTTGTTGAACCTGTTCCGGTAATTTTTGGAAGTGCAAGGGCAGTTATTTCTTTATTTGTCTGTTCCTGTATTTCAAGGTTGGCTATAGAATTTTTTACCTGAATATTATATTTTTTAGCTGTTTCAATGGCTTCCTGTGCGCTCATCGGATGGATCGTTTGCGCTTCTGCGAAAGCAGCTCCTGATAAAATCAAAAACAGGGTGATGAAAATCCTGTTAGGAAATCTTCTGCTCATGTAAATTATTTTTTTGCCGTTCATTCAAATAGGTATCAATCAGCTTTTTTCCCTTTTCATTGCAGATGCTGTGTAAATAAAGAATAGACAGTTCCTGGCAGGTCTGGGCCATTGGAAACCGGTGATGCGGGAAAGCCTCCTGATTAAAAGGCATAAAAGCAGATTCAATCCGGTGCCGGGTGACCAGCTCATAGTTCAGGCGGGGTCTGTAAAGACCTTCGCTGGCACCCCTTTCCAGGTTTGCCTTGACCATGGTAAAAAGAAACTGGTATTTATATTGTTTCAGTCTTTTGAAAGCCGTGGAATGATGTTTTTCCAGATCATACATCAATTGCGGATTCATGGATTTCATCATTTCATCAAAAGAATCCATAGCCAGAAAAATTTCATGCACAGCATTCTCTGCGGTTGTGCTGAAAATCCGGCAATCCTCTTCGTTCCGTTTCATTTCTGTGTTCACCACGGCTTCCACCATCGCGTCTTTATCCGTAAAAAACTGGTAAATGGTTTTTTTGCTGATCCCGAGCTGGGTGGCAATTTCATCCATGGTAATAGACCGTATGCCGTATCGCATGAACAGGTCGGTCACTTTCTCTAAAATTCTTTCTTTATGTTCCATTTTTTTATTCTGCCGAGGCACAAAACTACGGAAACTTTTTTCGGTACCAAAGTTTCCACCGATTTATTTCGGGGTTTTACCGGAAAAACCGGGAATTGAGCCCGGTTTCAGCACGTTTTAAACAGCCGGCCCGCAGAATGTTTGGTTATTTTTGATAATAAACTACAGATTATGAAATTTCAGATCATCGCCCGGAAGCTGTTCAAATACTTTTTGCAGGGTCTGATCATCCTGGCGCCGACCACGATCACCCTATGGGCGGTGCTCTCCCTGTTCAACTGGGTTGACAGCATCCTGCCTGACTTCATTCACCACATTTTTCCCCGCCTTGCCCTGGATGAAAATGGAAACCCCAAACGGATTCCCGGACTTGGTTTTATACTCGTTACCGGAATCGTATTGGTGGTGGGATATGTTTCTTCATCCTTTATAGTCAGTAAGCTCGTCGAACTATTGGATTATATCCTGGAGAGAACACCGGGCATAAAAATAATTTACACCACCATCAAGGATTTTTTTGAAGCTTTTGCAGGAAACAGACGCAAATTCGATCGCGCCGTCCTGGTTTGTATAGAAGCGACTGATATCTGGCGCATCGGTTTTATCACCCATGCAGAGCTGACGGAATTCGGATTACAGGAATATATTTCTGTTTACGTTCCACAGTCCTATGCATTTGCCGGCCACCTCTATTTTGTGAAAAAAGAAAGAGTGCGACTGATTACGGATATTACGTCAACAGATGCCATGAAATTCGCGATTTCAGGCGGAGTGACGACGATTGATGAAAGTTGATTTTTTGAATGACGGGTGAAGTCTGATCGATGACCGATGACCGATGACCGATGACCGTTTATCAAAAATGGTCGCAAAATGGTATTGGCAAATAGTGTGTGATCATTAATTTGTAAACCGACTCGTCATCGGTCATCGGTCATCCCTGCCTGCCGGCAGGCAGGCAGGCGTCATCGATTAGTAGTAAATTTTATGAAAAAATTTTGCTGCTCAATCGCCCTTCTCCTGCTCTCCCACCATTCCTATTGCTGGGGGTTTTACATGCATGAAAAAATAAATTATCATGCTGTTTTCCTTCTTCCTCCCCAGATAATGATTCTTTTTAAACCCAATATTGGCTTCCTGACGGAACATGCGGTGGATCCTGATAAAAGAAGATACCTGGTCGCCAGTGAAGGCGCCCATCATTATCTTGATATTGACCATTACGGCGATTATCCGTACCAAGATATTCCACGGGATTATAAAACAGCCCTTCTGAAATTTTCTGCAGATACCCTGCGGAAATACGGCATCGTCCCCTGGTGGATCCAGACCATGATGGCCCGCCTCACCAGGGCATTTCGTGAAAAAGATAAAAAGGCCATTCTAAAAAATGCGGCTGAACTGGGTCATTATGTGGCCGACGCACATGTACCCCTGCATATTTGTTCCAATCACAACGGTCAGCTTACGCACCAGGAGGGCATTCATGCTTTCTGGGAATCCCGGATTCCCGAATTATTTGCTGAGTCAGATTGGGATTTTTTCATAGGAAAAGCGGTTTATATTCAGGATCTCTCCTCTTTTATCTGGGCCCGCATTTTGGAAAGTGCGGCAGCAGCAGACACCGTTCTTCTGTGTGAAAAAGAAATCAGCAGTCATTTCAGAACAGACCAGAAATATGCATTCGAAGAACGAAGGGGGAAAATTGTTAAACAGTATTCTTCTGCGTATGCAGCACTTTACGAAAACAGTTTGAACCATATGATTGAACGCCGCATGCGTCAGTCCATTTTTGCCGTTGCATCTTGCTGGTATACAGCCTGGGTAAATGCCGGGCAGCCACCGCTCGACCGTTTGATCAATGACAGTCTTACACTTTCCGATCAAAAAGAATACGAAAGGCTGAATCTGGAATGGAAGAAGGGGATGTGTTTGGGGAGGGATTGCAATTGACCGTTAACGCCTGCCTGCCGGCAGGCAGGGATGACTGATGACCGATGACCGATTAAGAACAGAATATGACAAACTATAAAACACTAGATGCCTGGAAATTGTCAATGGAACTTGTAAAAGATATTTACAGTCTAACCAAAAAATATCCTGGAGATGAAAAATATTCACTCGTTGATCAAACAAAAAGGGCTGCCGTTTCTATGCCCTGCAATATTGCGGAAGGAATGGGGAGAAATCATAAAAAGGACACGATACAGTTTCTGCATATTTCGAGGGGTTCCGCATATGAAGTAGAAACTTTGCTGAATGTTGCCGTACTGACAAATATTATTGATGAAGAGATCTTTTTAACAATTTCCAGCAAAATTGAAAGAAATATTAAAATGATAAACGGCTTAATTAACTATCTGGAACAAAAGCCCTGAACCCGTTATCTATCACGGTCATCCGTCATCCGTCATCCGTCATCGATGCAAACAATAATGTATTATTTGCGTAAATTGCATCTCCAAGACCGCAAAAAGATGATCCACAACTTCAACGCCGGCCCCAGCATCATGCCACAGGAGGTTTTTGATAAAGCCGCCAATGCCATTCTGAATTTCCGGGACACCGGCCTTTCCATCCTGGAAATAGGGCACCGGACGGCCTTGTTCCAGTCTGTCCTGGATGAAGCCGTACAACTGGTCAAAGAACTCATGAAACTGGATGCAGATCACGAAGTTTTATTTCTGCATGGAGGGGCCACCACGCAATTTTTCCAGGTGCCCATGAACCTGCTGAATGAAAATCAGTCCGCCGCCTACCTGGATTGTGGAACATGGGGCACAAAAGCCATTAAAGAGGCGCGCTTATTTGGCAATGTGGATGTGGTCGCTTCGTCAAAGGATAAAAATTATACCTACATTCCGAAGGGATACAAAATCCCTGCAGATGCTGCTTATTTTCATTATACCACCAACAATACCATTGAAGGAACAGAAATGTTCTCCATTCCTGATACCGGCGTTCCGCTGATTGCAGATATGAGCAGCGATATCCTGAGTTATGAAACAGACTTTAACCGCTTCGCACTGATCTATGCCGGAGCGCAGAAAAATATCGGTGCTGCCGGCGTAAATATGGTGGTCGTGCGTAAAGACATCCTTGGAAAAGTAAATCGCAAACTGCCGGGCATGATGGATTACCGAAAACATATTGAAGCCGGATCTATGCTCAATACACCACCCGTGTTTGCCATTTATGTTTGTCTGCTCACCCTGCGCTGGTTAAAAAATCAGGGTGGCGTGCATGCCATTGAAAAAATCAATAAAGCAAAAGCAGCGCTGTTATATGAAACCCTGGATGCCCGGCAGGGATTTGAACCGACCGTTGCGAAAGAAGACCGCAGCCGGATGAATGTTGTTTTCCTTATCCCTGATCCGCTGCTCGAAAAAAAATTCATAGATGCCTGCAAGGAACAACAGATGGTGGGTGTGAAAGGGCACCGCAGTGTGGGCGGATTTCGGGTATCTCTGTATAATGCCCTGCCGCTGGAAAGTGTAAAAGCCCTGACCGATCTCATCAAACAAATTTAAACCGTTACATGGCCATTATATCCGCATTCCGCGCGCTCAGACCATCAAAAGAACTGGCTTCCCGCGTTGCGTCATTCCCTTACGACGTTTTAAGCAGTGCTGAAGCCAGAATCCTGGGAGATAAAAACCCCTATTCTTTTTTACACATAACAAAATCAGAAATTGATCTGCCTGAAGGAACCGATATTCATAGTGAGAAAGTATATCATAAAGCGGCGGACAACCTGCTCATTTTCCAGGAAAATAAAATCCTGGTCCGGGATGAAAAACCCGCTTACTATATTTACGAACTGACAATGAACGGCAAAAAACAAACGGGCCTGGTTTGTGTAAGTGCAGTGGCAGATTATGAAAATAATATTATCAAAAAACATGAACTGACCCGTCCCGAAAAAGAACAGGATCGTATCAGTCATATCCGGATCACAGGAGCACAAACAGGCAATGTATTCCTTGCTTACAAATCAAATGTTTCCCTGAGCCGGCTGATCAGCAGCTGGAAAGAATCCAATGAAGCAGTATATGATTTTATTGCTGAAGATGGAGTGGGTCACCGGATCTGGGTGGTGCATAATCCGCAGACCATCACAGAAATCACACAGATATTTCATTTACAGGTACCCTTTACTTATATCGCAGACGGTCATCACCGGGCCGCCTCGGCGGCAAAAGTAAAAAATACATTGGGCAATGAAGCGACTGCAGACGCAGCCTTTTTTTTGACCACCCTGTTCCCTTCCGACGAACTTCGCATTCTGGATTATAACCGGGTTGTTAAGGATCTGAACGGGTTCAGTGAAAAAGACTTTCTGGAGAAGCTTACCAAAAATTTCAGGGTCGAAAAAATAAACAGGGCTTATTCCCCTGGCCGCTTACACCAGTTCGGTATGTATCTGCCAGGACAATGGTTCAGGCTGGAAGCATCCGAAAATAGTCACCCAAATGATCCGATCGGGATCCTGGATGTGAGTATTCTGCAGGAAAATATCCTTTCATCCATACTGGGAATCCAGGACCCGCGAACGGATAACCGGATTGATTTTGTGGGCGGGATCCGCGGCCTGAATGAACTGGAAAAAAGAGTGGACAGTGGTCAGATGAAAGCAGCATTCAGTCTATACCCGGTAAGTATGGACCAGCTGTTTGATATCGCCGACAGTGGTCAGATCATGCCACCTAAAAGCACCTGGTTTGAACCGAAACTACGTGACGGACTTTTAACACATCTGATCAGATAAGCGGTACTTTTGTATGAACGTCGACTGATCCCGGACCGATTTATAAAGCCGGATTTTATTATACATGAAGAAATTTCTGTTTGTCATTCTAATATTCCTGTGCAGGTCTGCCTGTTTTTCACAGCAGGCAGATTCTCTCGAACTGGTTGCAAAACAGTTCATGCGCAGCGGGGATTATGCCAATGCCGTTATCGTTCTGAGTAACGCCTTAAAAAAAGACCCCGATAATCTGGAATTACAAAAAGACCTGACATTTACTTATTATCTGCAAAGGAATTACAGCAGTGCCGTCGAGTCCGGAAGAAAACTGATTTCCCGCGATGATGCCGACGAACAGTGTTACCAGATCCTGGGTATGTCATATAAAGCCATTGATGAAAAGAAGGAAGCAGATAAAATGTATAAGCAGGGGATAAAAAAATTTCCTGCCAGTGGTGAGCTATACAATGAATACGGAGAAATGCTGTGGGTGAAACAGGATGCGGATGCCATCCGTTTCTGGGAAAAGGGAATAGAAGTGGACCCGGGTTATTCTTCCAATTATTACAATGCCAGTAAATATTATTATTTTACCTATGATAAAGCCTGGAGCCTGATTTATGGTGAAATTTTTATCAACCTGGAAAGTTATAGCAAACGCACACCGGAAATTAAATTGCTTCTTGTAGATGGATATAAAAAATTATTTACTGACTTGAAACTGCCAAAATCCCTGTCAAATAAAAATCCTTTTGCGCTTGCCTACCTTTCCGTTATGAGTGACCAGGCTCAATCCGTTAACCTGGGTATTACGCCTGAATCGCTGGGCTCATTAAGAAGCAAATTTATCCTGGAATGGTTTGAGAATTACGGAGGTAAATATCCGTTCCGGCTTTTTGAATATCAGCGGCAACTCCTGAAGGAAGCCATGTTTGATGCCTATAACCAATGGATTTTCGGCGCTTCCATGGGACTTACCTCTTTTCAAAACTGGACCACACAACATGCAGATGAATATAACCGTTTTATCAGTTTTCAGAAAGGGCGTCTGTTCAAAGTACCTTCGGGTCAGAATTATCGCAACCTCATTTCTAAATAACTACTATGAACAAGCCCGAACGGTTGTTTGATTGTATTGCAAACCAGCTGGAAAAATTTCCAAAACCGGATATGCTGGCAGCTAAAGAAAAAGGCAACTGGAGGAAATACAGTACGCAGGAGGTATCCGAAACGGTTGACGCGCTGGCCATTGGCCTGACTGACCTCGGGGTTTCAGGACATGATTTCAGCGTTGAAAACCAGGATAAGATTGCACTCATTTCTTATAACCGGGCCGAATGGCTGATCACAGATCTGGCGGTGCAAAAAACAGGCGCAGTACTCGTACCCATTTACCCTACCACCAGCAATCATGAAATAGAATTTATTTTTAAGGATGCCAATGTGAAATATATTTTTGTCAGTACGGCTGAGTTTTACGCGAAAGCCATGCAGGTGAAATCCGCTGTTCCTTCTGTTCAAAAAATTTTTACATATGATGAAATCCCGGGAGCGGTCCATTGGTCGTCTTTGCTGCAACCACTGACAGAAGTTAAAAAAAAGGAACTGGAATCCATCAGTAAAACAATCCGTCCCGAACATCTCGCCACCCTGATCTATACATCCGGAACCACAGGTACGCCAAAAGGCGTGATGCTGACCCATAATAATATCCTGAGCAATGTGATTCTGTCAAGAGAAAGTTTTCCTTTTGAAGACCGCCCGGATTTTAAAGCCCTCAGCTTCCTGCCGCTGAATCATATTTTCGAAAGGATGGTAAGTTATATTTATATGTTCAGTGGAATCAGTATTTATTATGCTGAAAGTTTTGAGACCATCATAGCAAACCTGCAGGACGTGAAACCCGACATATTTACAACCGTTCCCCGGTTGCTTGAAAAAATATATGAAGGCATCATGGCCAGGGGTGCAGCTCTGAAGGGTTTTAAAAGAAATTTATTTTTCTGGGCGGTAGAGCTGGGGAAAAAATATGACAATAACCGCTCACAGGGTCCCTGGTATTCTTTCCAGCTTTCCCTGGCCGGCAAACTGGTATTCAGTAAATGGCGTGAAGGCCTGGGGAATAATGTCAAGTATATCATCACAGGCGGTGCGGCCTGTCAGGAAAGACTAATCCGGATTTTTAACGCAGCAGGTATTCCTGTTTATGAAGGATACGGACCGACTGAAAATTCTCCGGTTATCACGATTAACCGCCGGGGCCCGGGCGGTTCCCGTTTTGGTACCGTGGGTCCTGTGATCAATGGCGTCGGTCTGCGACTTGAATCCGACGGAGAAATTTCGGTGAACGGTCCCTCCGTGATGAAAGGATATTATAATCGACCCGACCTGACCGCGGAAGCGGTCATTGACGGATGGCTGCATACCGGTGATATCGGGGTACTGGAAGATGGAAAATTTCTTCGCATCACCGATCGGAAAAAAGAATTATTTAAAACCAGCGGTGGTAAATATGTGGCGCCGGCTGCCATTGAAAATAAACTCAAGGAATCCAGGTATATTGAACAGGCAGTTGTCGTGGGATCCGGAATGAAATTCGTTGGCGCCCTGATCCTGCCCGCATTTGACCAACTCGCGGAATGGTGCAAACAACATGATTATGATACCAGTTCCCATCAGGTCATGATTCAGAATCCCCAGGTAATCCATTTTTATAAGTCGCTCATAAATGAATTCAATCCGCAGTTCAACCATGTAGAACAAATCAAAAAATTCGAACTGTTGCCGGATGTCTGGAGCGTCGAAACAACTGAACTTACACCGAAACTTAATTTCAAAAGAAAAATCGTTCTTGAAAAATACAAGTCTTATATTGACAAGATATACGCTTAATTCAACAGTATGCAAATTGAATGCTTTGAGCCTTAAGCCTTAGACGAATGAACGAAGAAAAGAAAAGACTGCAGGACCCTTCCTGGAAAAACTGGGGACCCTATCTCAGTGAAAGGCAGTGGGGAACCGTTCGTGAAGACTACAGTGAAAATGGGACCGCCTGGGAATTCACCTCCCATGAAATCGCCCGCAGCAAAGCCTGGCGGTGGGGAGAAGATGGTATCGGCGGTCTCGGGGATACAAAATTACAACTATGCTTATCCGTTAGTTTGTGGAATGAGAAGGACAGCATCCTGAAAGAACGATTTTTTGGCCTGACCGGCAATCAGGGCAACCACGGAGAAGATGTGAAAGAACTATATTATTTCCTGGATGCCACCCCCACGCATTCCTACCTGAAGATGCTGTATAAATATCCACAGGCTGCGTTCCCTTATGAAGAACTGCTGGAAGAAAACAGCCGGAGGGGTAAAAACGATCCTGAATACGAGATCCAGGATACCGGCGTATTTAAGGAAGGCAGGTATTTTGATGTATTTATTGAGTACGCAAAGGCTGCTGCTGAAGACATCCTTTTGAAGATCACGGTTTATAATCGTGGTCCGGAAGCAGCGCCCCTGCATGTTTTGCCCAATATCTGGTTCCGGAATGTCTGGGACCTGGGATATCCAATCGATAAACCCTCCCTGGAAAGACTAACAGACGACAGCATTTTCATTCAGCATAAATCACTTGGCAAACGAACACTGTATGCTGAAAATCCCGCCCAGGTACTTTTTTGTGATAACGAAACCAACGTTCAGAAATGCTATTCCGTTACCGACAGAAAAGATGTTTTTTACAAAGATGGCATCCACGACTATATCGTTCATGGTACGAACACGGTAAGTCCCGGACAAACCGGTACGAAAGGAGCATTTCATTTTAATAAAACCATTGATCCGGGGAAATCAGAAACTTTCCGGCTTCGCATGCGGCTGGAATCGTCGGACAATCCTTTCGAGGATTTTGATCAGATATTCACAAAACGTATCGGAGAAGCGGATACATTTTATGCCGGCCTGCAAACTAATCTTCCCAACGATGAATTAAAAAGCATACAACGCCAGGCTTATGCCGGCATGATCTGGTGCAAGCAGTTTTACTATTACAATATCGATCATTGGATCAACGGAGATCCTGCCGGGCCGGTTCCACCCGTTCAACGAAAGAAAGGAAGGAACCATGAATGGGAGCACCTCAACTGTTCTGATATCATTTCTATGCCCGATAGTTGGGAATATCCCTGGTTTGCTGCCTGGGACCTGGCCTTTCATTGCATCTGTTTTGCAGATATCGATCCGGATTTTTCCAAACACCAGCTAACCCTGCTCACGCACGAATGGTACATGCATCCGAACGGTCAGCTGCCTGCTTATGAATGGGCATTTTCAGATGTGAACCCTCCAGTCCATGCATGGGCAACGTGGAAGGTTTATAGTATTGATAAAACGGCAACCGGCATTGCCGATACCAAATTCCTGGAAACCATTTTTCTGAAACTGCTCATGAATTTCACCTGGTGGGTAAACAGAAAAGATGAACAGGGAAATAATATTTTTGAAGGCGGTTTTTTGGGCATGGACAATATCGGACTCTTCGACCGAAACACCCCATTGCCGGACGGATCACTCCTGGAACAATCCGACTCCACTTCCTGGATGTGTATGTATTCCCTCAACATGATGCGTATTGCGCTGGAACTGGCCATGACAAATCCCGTTTACCAGGATTTAGCAACAAAGTTTTTTGAACATTTCCTATGGATCGCGCACGCCATGTTTGCGGAAGGTGAAGAGGGAACAGGTCTTTGGGACGATGAAGATGAATTTTATTATGATGCCATTCAGAAATCCGATGGCCAGGATCAGAAATTAAAAATCCGTTCCATGGTGGGTCTGATTCCCATGCTTGCTGTAGAAATTCTCGAAGATGAACTCCTGACCAGTCAGAAAGAATTTACCGAGCGTTTATACTGGTTTCTCAATAACAGACCGAAACTCGCCAGTCTGGTTGCGAAATGGGGAGAAAAAGGAAAAGATGCAAAACATCTTTTATCCCTGCTGCGGGGCCACCGTATGAAAAGGATTCTCTACCGGATGCTGGATGAAAACGAATTCCTGAGCGATCACGGCCTCCGTGCCCTGTCAAAATATTACCAGGAACATCCTTATATTCTTGAGATTGATAATAACTGGTTTTCGATTCACTATGCCCCTGGTGAATCTGACACTGCATTATTCGGGGGCAATTCGAACTGGCGCGGGCCGGTCTGGATGCCGGTGAATTACCTGCTCATCGAATCTTTGAGAAGATTTCATGATTATTATGGCGATGATTTTAAAATTGAATATCCCACCCGGTCAGGAAATCTGTTTACCCTGAAAGAAATTTCAGATAAACTTGCGGAACGCATTATTTCATTATTTACGCGTAATGCAAACGGTATGCGTCCCGTATTCGGCGATCAGCCACTGTTTCAAAACGATCCGCATTTCAGGGATCATATCCAGTTTTTTGAATATTTCAACGGCGATACCGGAAAGGGACTGGGCGCTTCTCACCAGACAGGCTGGACGGGCCTCGTGGCAAGGATACTGAAAGTCAGATAGTTTTTTATTCAGCTATCTTTGCAACCCGAATTACAAAAAGTGGAAAAAAGCAATTTCGTAGATCAGATCCGGGTATTCTGTAAAAGTGGACATGGAGGTGCCGGAATCAAACATTTCATGCGCACAAAATACAATGCCCTTGCCGGACCGGATGGCGGAGATGGAGGTCGCGGAGGTCATATCATTCTGCGTGGAAATAAAAATACATGGACCCTTCTTTCCCTTCGTTATTATAAAAATGTATTTGCTGAAGACGGCGAAGCCGGAAGCGGCAACAACAGCAGTGGCCGCTTCGGAAAAGATATTTATATCGACGTTCCCCTGGGCACGATCGCAAGAGATGAAACCAGTGGATTGAAAGAAGCTGAAATCATGGAAGATGGCCAGGAAGTGATCTGGTTAAAAGGTGGCCGGGGCGGATTGGGAAATGCCCGGTTTGCCACCCCGACGAACCAGGCTCCGGAACACGCCCAGCCGGGAGAACCTGGTGTGGAAGGCTGGAAAGTACTGGAATTAAAGGTTTTGGCCGATGTGGGTTTGGTCGGTTTTCCCAATGCCGGTAAGTCAACCTTACTTTCTGTGATGACCGCAGCCACGCCCAAAATAGCAGATTATGCATTCACCACACTCACTCCGCAGCTGGGTATGGTGGAATACCGGGATGGAAAAAGTTTTTGCATTGCCGACCTGCCTGGAATCATTGAAGGAGCAGCAGAGGGAAAAGGCCTGGGTCACCGGTTTTTAAGACATATTGAAAGAAATGTTGCCCTTTTATTCATGATTCCGGCCGATAGTCCTGATCACCGGAAAGAATTCGAGATTTTACGCAGCGAACTGGAACAGTATAACCCTGAGTTGCTGGATAAGCGTTTTGTAATTGCGATCAGTAAATCAGATCTCCTGGATGAAGAGCTCATCACGGCGATACGAAAGGAATTACCGGATGATATCCCGAATATATTTATTTCATCTGCTACGCAAAAAGGGATCCAGGCCCTGAAGGACCTTCTTTGGTCGATCATGAATGAAGGCACCAGATGACCTGATTTTTGAATTTTCTTACCTTCACGCCATCTCGTCGCATGAAAAGATGTCTTCCTGTTTTGATTCTCCTTTTTTTTCTGCACCCGTTTATAGGAATTGGACAGACAGGGCCTGGTTCATCCGATACAAATCAGACCATTCCACCTGATAACCTGCTCTTACAATCCCAGCCGGACCCGGCAGCCGCTTTACCATTAAAAGAAGAAGCAGAAACGATACGAAAAATCCGGGGGGTCCCCGGCATGGTATATGCGGTTTTTTCAAAAGACAGCATCATTGATTTTCAGGCACTCGGTTACCGCGTTTTTAAATTAAAAAACCGGATTGAAATGAACGATCATTTCAATATCGGTACGAATACGGCAGCCTTTACGGCCTATATCGCAGCAAAATTGGTTGAAGCCGGAAAAATTAAATGGAACACACAACTTCTCAAAATTTATCCCGAATTCAGTAAAAAGACTTTCCCGGTTTATAAGATGATCACTTTCCAGGACCTGCTCAGCAGCAGGACAAGGATACCATCGTTTATGGATATCAGTGACTGGTTTAAAATTCCCAATTACCCGGGTAGTGTCATTTCCAAGAGAAAAGCTTTTACGTACTGGATGCTGCAGCATAAGCCCAACATGGATAATTTTCTCAATAACAAAATCGTTTTTTCCCTGGCAGGTTACGTCATGGCTGCATCCATGATGGAAAAAGTTACCGGCAAATCCTGGGAAGAACTGGTTATGGAATACATTCGAAAGCCGCTGAAAATATCCATCCGTTATTCATGGCCCAATATTTTCAATGCTTCAGAACCCTACGGCCACTGGGAACAGGGAGGCTCTTTTCATGCGGAAGAACCTGAAACCTGGGTAAAGGGAAATCCGGTATTGTATCCCGCTCAGTCCATCTCGGTCAGTATGCCTGATTATATAAAATTCATGCAGATGAACCTGCAGGGACTTGCAGGGGATATATCGCAACTTCCTGCAAAAAACTTTGAATTTATTTTTTTTGGTTTCCCGGATTATGCCCTGGGGTGGAATAATGGTAGTTTTAATGATCAGGCATTTGCATTTCACGAAGGTGTCTCCCTGTTATTTAACTGCAGAACAGAAATTCTGAGAGAAAAGAACATCGGCATCATCGTGATGTGTAATTCCGGAGACAAGGATGGCAGGGGCGCCGTGCTGGACATCACACGCCTGCTGGAAGCAAAATATTTCTGACCAATCATTTAAAAAAATTCCATGAACTGCATTGCGATGATACCGGCAAGATATGCTTCTACACGTTTTCCCGGCAAGCTGATGCAAATGCTGGGCAATAAAACCGTCATTCGCCATACTTATGATAATACCGTTAAAACAGGTCTTTTTGATCAGGTGATTGTTGTTACTGACAGCCGGGTTATTTATGATGAAATTAAAAATAATGGTGGTGAAGTGGTCATGAGCCTTAAATCCCATGAAAGCGGAAGCGACCGCATAGCAGAAGCAGCGGAAAATATGGAGGTTGACATTGTGGTAAATGTTCAGGGAGATGAACCCTTCGTTCAAAAAGTGCCACTGGAGAAATTACTCGCCGTTTTCAAAGATGACGATGGCGGTTCAGTACAAATCGCATCCCTGATGCAGGTCATGAAGGATAAAAAAAATATCGAAGATCCGAATTATGTCAAGGTAGTAGTGGACGGACAAATGAATTCCCTGTTTTTCAGCCGCAGTGTGATACCATATCCGAGGGATTCCGGTTTACGGGTTACCTATTATGAACATATCGGCGTGTATGCATTCAGGAAAAAGGCTTTGATGAATTTTACCCGGTGGCCGGTAACCACACTGGAAGCTGCAGAAAAAATAGAATGCCTTCGATATCTCGAACATGGTATATCTTTAAAAATGGTTTTGACCGACTATATGGGAATTGAAATCGATACGCCGGAAGACCTGCAAAAGGCTGAAAAATGGCTCGGCTAAAATAATTTGGAAATTCAAACGAGGCAATATGAAAGATATCATGTGGGGAATCGATCTGGGAGGAACCAAAGTGGAAGGTATCATACTGCGTGGACACAAAGATCCGGAAACGCTGATCAGGACCCGGGTTGATACGGAAGCTTCCAAAGGGTATGAACATGTGATTGGCCAGATCGAAAAGCTGGTGAACAAGATGAAGGCGGATTCGAAGCTGGAACCTTCCAGCATTGGATTCGGAACGCCCGGCATACTGGATCCCATTTCGCTTACTTTAAAAAACTCCAATACAACTATTCTAAATCACCAGCCTGTAAAAAAAGATCTGGAAGAGCGCTTACAGCTGCCCGTTATTCTGGCCAATGATGCAAATTGCTTCGCCCTGGCTGAAACAACCTGGGGAGGAGTAAAAAAAGCATCTCCAAAAGCAAGGATTGTATTTGGTATCATCCTGGGTACCGGCGTCGGCGGCGGACTCGTGATCGACGGAAAAATATGGGAAGGCCATCACGGAATCGCCGGAGAATGGGGACATAATTTCCTGGATGAATCAGGGGGGCCCTGCTACTGTGGCAAAACCGGTTGTGTTGAAAAATTAATATCGGGCCCTTCCCTTCAGAAATTTTATGAATCCATATCTGGCGATAAAAAACATTTGAAAGAAATTGTATTGCAGGTAAATACCGATCCATACGCCCGTCATACCATTGACCGGTTAAACCATTTTTTTGGTAAAGCGGTTTCATCGATTACGAATATGCTGGATCCCGACGTCATCGTTGTCGGCGGAGGTGTTGGAAACATCGATGAAATTTATACGGAAGGTGTAAAGAGCCTAAAACATTTTATTTTTAATAATTACTGCACTGTGCCCGTGATCCGTCCGGAACTCGGCGATAGTGCAGGCGTGTACGGTGCAGCTGCACTGACCCAGCATTAATTCATTAAAATACCTTAAGCGTTTGACGCTAAGCTTAAAAATATGAAATTCAGGAATTTTAAAATGGTCAGCTATATAGTGTATGGCCGGGGAAGCTTCGACCAGCTGGATGAAATACTCACGCCACAGAGAAAAGAAGGATCTCCCATGATTTTCCTGGTGGATCATTTTTTTGAGAACAAATCATTGGTAAACCGTATTCCCCTGCGGGGCAGGGATAAAATTATTTTCGCTGATGTGAGCCAGGAGCCCAAAACAAAACAGGTTGACGGACTTGCCAGCCAGCTGAAACAGGAATTCGGATCTATTAGTGGAGTCATCGGTATTGGAGGCGGTTCTGTGATGGACCTGGCCAAAGCCGTTTCTTTAATGATGAATAATCCAGGCTCTTCCGCCGATTACCAGGGTTGGGATCTCGTTAAATTTCCCGGCGTTTATAAAGCAGGAATTCCCACATTAAGCGGCACAGGGGCCGAGGTTTCGCGTACAACTGTTTTGACGGGACCCAGCCGAAAACTGGGTATGAATTCAGATTTTACCCCATTTGATCAGATTATACTCGATCCCGAACTCACCGCCAATGCACCGGAGAATCAGCGCTTTTATACCGGCATGGATTGTTATATACACTGTATCGAAAGTCTTACGGGCACATTCTTAAATGAATTCAGTAAATCCTATGGAGAGAAAGCACTGAATCTTTGCCAGCAGGTATTTCTTGGTAATGAAACCTGGGGACCCGTACATGATGACCGACTCATGATGGCATCCTATGCCGGTGGAATGAGTATCGCTTATTCACAGGTTGGTGTTGCACATGCTGTGAGTTACGGTTTAGGATACCTGTTAGGTACCAAACATGGCGTTGGCAATTGTATCGTTTTCGATAAACTGGAAGAATACTATCCTGAAGGAGTAAAGGAATTCAAAAAAATGGTTGAAAAGAACGGGATTGATATACCCCAGCAAATTACCAGGGGCCTTACCGATGAACAATTTGAAACCATGATCAATGTTTCTCTCGGTATGAAACCCTTATGGGAGAACGCTTTGGGACCACACTGGGAAAAACAAATGACGCGGGAAAAACTGAGGGCATTGTATGAACAACTTTAACCTTCAGGCTTTGGGCTCACTAAGGGTAAACACTTATCCGGCATTAATTTTGCTGCGTTTGATAATCCATTGTGAAGTGGTACACCTGATTCCTGTCTAATCCCTGCAACCTTTAACACCATGCGGATCGCGTGTATAATAATGGCTCACAAAGACCCTCAGCAGATTGAGCGATTAATAAATAAATTCCGCCAACTCCCCTTCGACTTCTACATACACCTGGACAAGAAAATAAAACGGAGCCCTTTTGATTATTTGTCTCAAATCCCAAATGTTTATTTTATACAACAGCGTGTTCGTGTGAGATGGGCTTCTTTTAGTTTTCTGAATGCCATCCTTCAGTCTTTAAAAGAAGTGCTGGGGAAGGAAACCGCTTATGACTTCCTGAGCATCATGAGCGGTCAGGATTACCCCATCAAACCGGTTTCAAGTTTTTATAATGAACTGAAAAATAATATTGGAAAGAATTTTATCAGTTATGAAGTGGATGGGAAATGGTGGCAACATGCTATAAGTCGCATTCATAAATATCACTTTACCAATTTCGGTTTCCGGGGAAAGTATAAAATACAATTTTTTTTAAATGCCTTTCTTCCAAATAGAAAGTTCCCTTTGGCTTTTGAACTCTATGGCGGACCCAGGGCCATGTGTATGACGGTTACCAGCGACTGTGCCGGGTACCTTGTAAAATTTGTTGAAACGAATAAAAAACTCCGGCGTTTTATCCGCTTTACCTGGGGACCGGATGAATTTGTCATTCCGACATTAATTATGAATTCCAAATACAAAGAAACCATTATAAATAACAATTTCTATTATATAGACTGGACGAAAGGCGGCTCCAATCCAAAAATACTTACTTCGGAAGATTATGATCAGCTGATTTCTTCAGATAAAATGATGGCCAGGAAGTTCGACATTGTTCAGGAGCCTGCGATTCTTGATTTGCTGGATAAAAAATTCGGGAATTCGGGAATTTGAGAATTCGGGAGTTGAGAAATGGGGAATTTGAAAACTTATTCCCTTCCACTCAGGAGGGATCAAATTCCCGAATTCTCAAATTCTCGAATTATCTCGGCAGCGTCTTAAAAACCGTTTCGCTGATTATAACCGGATACTTCTTCTCCAGCAATGCGATCCACTTGTTCTCCAGTTCATTTTGATAGTCATTGATAGCCAGTCCGCGGGCCTCTTCGAAAGTCCTGGGTGATGGAGCTGCATATGACCGGATGATGTAAGCGAACTGTACCGTTTTATCAGGATTGGTGACCAGGGCCGTAAAACGGCCAACCGTCACACCAGGGTTTCCAGGAATTTGTTTTGATTCAAACCTTCCCGAATCGGCCTGAATCTGCCCTCCGGAACTATCAATCCGTTTTCTCCAGTTATTCATATTTTTTTCCAGTTCCGACTGTAATTTCAGAGCCGAAGGAGTATTGGCGGCATTAAAAATTATGGCTCCCGCGCCCGGTTTCCACCAGTACTTTTTTACATTCACTTCAAAATATTTTTTCAGGCCCACGGAATCTGCTGAGGCAGGGTTCCATATTTGTTGTTGCATGATTTCAAATAGCAGGTTTCCGTCCCGGAATTCTTTCACCTGCATGGCGTATGCTGAATTATATTTTTCAAGGTGCGACTTATAGTACTGAAAGGCGGCAGTCTGACGATATGAATCCATGATCTCTGAATTCTTTTTCCCTTTCGTTAAATTGGGAACCGATTTCAAACTCTTCCGGTAAGTTATCCAGTCTCCCACGGAATATTTTTTATCCCCTATCTGAAACAGGACCGACTGATCGTTGATCCCTGCATTGGATGCAGGTTTTTTATTCTGAAGAATGCTGTCAGTATAATCCCATAAAATATTCCCGGCCGGAATATATTCCCTGAACCGGGTTTGTTTCAAAATGGTCTGCAGCATTTGGTTTCTTGAAACGGACACCCGCGGATCTGCCTTTATTTTTTCCTTCAGCTCATCCAGGATTTTGGGGTCCGATTTGGAAGGAACCGGTATTCTTGAAATTCTTTTAATGATATGATATCCAAAAGACGAGGCATAGGGCTCACTTACATCTCCGTCCTTTTTCAGACTGAATGCCGTGTGTTCATACCCGGGTTCATATTTACCGATCCCGAATTCAGGCAATACACCGCCCAATTGATAGGATAAATTGTCGCCGCTGAATTTTCTGGCCATTTCTCCAAAATCAGCGCCTCCGTTTATTACCTTCCAGATGGAATCCGTCCGTCGTTTTGTTTCTTCTTTGGCTGCATCACTTGCCTGGTAAGGGAAAGCGATCAGGATCTGTGCAATGCGAATGCGGCCTTCCGCTTTTCTTTCCGCTGTTTTTTTCAAAATTATATAGCCGCCATCGGTACGGAAAACCGGGCTGTATTTTCCCAATGTTGTTTTGTACGCGATGGTCTCCATGGCATAGGGCAGGTCAAAGACCGTGATGAAACCGATATCGCCGCTATTCATTTTTACATTCGGATCTCCTGAAAAAGCAATGGCTGTTTCGCCGAAATCCTTCCCGTTTTTCAACACCTGATATGCATCCTGAATTTTTTTCCATGCGCTGGCCGTATCAGCCGGCGAAATATTTTTGGGTGCTGCGACAAATATGTATGAAATCCGGAGATCGAGCTGGCTTCTGATAAATGCTTCTTCAGCCATTTGATTCAGACTGCCGTCATCATTGGTATACTGATCGGCAATCTGGCTTTTGAAATTCTGGAGTTCGGTTATTTGTCCGGCCAGTGTATCGAGTTTCATATCCAGTGCTGCCTGCACTTTCAGCCGGTACCGGATATAGAGATTCAGATAATCCCGGTAAGCTTTCCCGGATGCCTTGATTTTCGTATTATTCTTTCGGAAGGCAGTCAGGAACTCCTCCCGCGAGATGGTTTTATTTCCATAGCGGACGAGGGTTTGACCGAAAAACGTATTGGAACAGACGAGCAGGATAAAGATCAGTACTACATTCTTCATAATCAGGGAGCATTGACCTTTTTCAGTTTGAGGTTGATGATTTCATCCACCTGCTGATAAGAAAGTTTCTTCGCTACGATCCGTTTTTCTTTATCGAGCAAATAGATGACCGGTGTCTGGTAAACATCATACAACTGCCGGTAATCGGGCCGGCCGGCGGCCACTTCTGCATCGTGCTGGGCCGTCGTCTGGTAAACGTTTATCCAATCGCCCAAATTGTGGGTCCTGATAAAATTACGCCAGTTGTCCTGACCTCCGTCCACCATCACACTGTAAATCTGCAAGCCCTCATATTTCCATTTGGCCTGGTAAATGGAATCCAGCTTGGGAATGGTTTCCTTACAATGGCTGCAGGTGGGATCCCAAAAGCAAACCAGTACAAAATTGGCGGCCACTTCATAGAGTGACCTGATTTTTCCGGAGCTGTCAGTCATTTCGAGATTGGCTGCCGGCTGACCGATCAGGTTCGCCATAATGCTATACGCCCGGTCATCCACAAATTTCCGGTACTTCTCCGTAAAAAAATCTGCCTGCCCGGCATTGATGTATTTTTCAAACAGATGTATAAATACTGCATCCTGGCCCATGAATTCCGGATTGATATATTTCTGTGTAAAATATACCAGCAGAAATTTAAACATTTCTTTATTGGTGCGGGAAAAAATGAGCATATGGTCAATTTCCCGATCTATGGAATCTGTTTGCGGCGACACCAGGTCCTTATAATATTTATCCAGTTTGGGTTCCAGGATCGGAGTCCGGATCAGCCGGTCGTCGGTCCATGAAATACCATCCCAGTAATGATCTTTATAATAATGATAGGCAAAAGTGCTGTCTGGTCTGCCATTCGCCAGGGTGGGCACGGGCGGAATCATCGGTTCTTTCAGCGCCAGCAGGAGAACGGTCAGCAGGGAATGAGGGTCTTTTGTTTCAATATTTTCCCGCTCGAGTTTCACCTCATCATTTACTTTTTTAATTTTATCTCTGATGGCGATGGAATCATTTTTTGTTTTTGCCTTCGGGTACTGCGATTGTAAAGCCGCGATTTCCTTCCCATGATTATTCATGAAGGCAGTATAATTCAGAAAAGTTGTGTTTTCGGGTGAACCCGTAAAAACAATACTTGCCGGAAGACGGGTCGTGTCGGCAGAAATGGAAAACTGCTGCTGCTGATCAATCAACAGTTCAAAGAGGATTTCCTTTTTGGGAGAAACAATAAAATAAATTCCCCCGGCTAATTTATCCCTGCCCCTGAAAATACCTTCAGAATTCCCGTCGAGTATAACGGAATCGGCCACTGCCTTCATTTTCCCGTAGTGATATCCCAGGTAAACCTTGGCATTGGTAAAAGGTTTCAGCGTGAGATGGATGGAATAGCCCTGAGAATAGCCGAAACAGGCAGCGAACAGAAAACCAAGGGCTGTAAAAGTCTTTTTAGATAAAGGGTTGATCATAGGGAGCTAAATTAGGATAATCCTACATTTGACGCCGTGGGAAAAAAGAAAAACATCGTATTGGAGAATCTGCTGGTCACCGGATACGCGGCAGAAGGCAAATCCCTGGCAAAACACGAAGGCAAAGTGATTTTTATGGAGAACGCTGTTCCGGGGGATATTGTTACAGTCAGGCTTATAAAAAATAAAAAGGACTGGGCCGAGGGCCAGGTGATCCGGATTACCGGTTATTCTTCTGACAGAATAACCCCTTTTTGCAAACATTTTGGTGTCTGCGGCGGTTGTCAGTGGCAGATGTTGCCATATGAAAAGCAGCTGGAATACAAACAGGACCAGGTGTTGCAGAGCCTGAAACGCATCGGGAAACTGGAATTACCGGAAATCAGGCCCATCCTGGGTTCTGAAAAAACCACCCGGTACCGGAATAAACTGGAATATACCTTTTCCAACCGCCGTTACCTGTTAAAAGAAGAGCTGGGGGATCCCGGAATTTCCGCCCTGCAAAATGCAGCCGGATTTCATGCGCGGGGCATTTTCGACAAAGTGGTGGATGTGGATGAATGTTATTTGCAGGATGAACCGACCAATTCCATCCGGAAGGAAATTAAACGCTGGGCCATTGAAAACGGGTTATCGTTTTATGATATCCTGCGCCACGATGGATTTCTGAGAAACACCCAGGTGAGGCTCTGCCGCTCGGGAGAAATCATGGTAAATATTGTTTTCGGGTATGTGGATGAAGCCGTCCAAAACGCCCTGCTGAAGCATGTTCAAAATCAGTTTCCCTCCATCACCACCCTGCTTTATACCATCAACCCGAAATGGAACGATAGCCTGAACGACCTGCACCCCATGGTGTTTTATGGCAAGGGATATGTGGTCGAAAAACTGGAACGGTTCTCTTTTAAAATCGGGCCGAAATCTTTTTTCCAGACCAATACCGCGCAGGCCGAACGTTTATACCAGACCGTGAGGACACTGGCTGACCTGAAGGGAACTGAAACCGTATTTGATCTGTACTGCGGAACAGGCAGCATCGGAATTTTCCTGAGCGACCAGGTGAAGAAACTGGTAGGTATCGAACTGATTCCGGAAGCCGTGGCAGATGCAAAAGAAAATGCTTTGTTAAATCAGGTTCACCATGCAGCGTTTTTCGCCGGTGATGTAACAGTCCTCTGTGAGCACGCTTTTTTTGAAGAACACGGCAGGCCTGACCTGATTATCTCTGATCCGCCTCGCGCGGGCATGTCGGACAGGCTCGTAGCCAAACTACTGGAAATTGCTGCAGAAAAAATAATTTATGTCAGTTGTAATCCCGCCACGCAGGCGCGGGACCTGCACCTGCTTTCAGAAAAATATCATATTTCTGCAGTTCAGCCCGTGGATATGTTCCCGCACACCCTCCATATCGAAAATGTTACTGCGCTTTTCTTAAAACATTAACTTGCAGCCAGTAATTTTTTTTGAAACATGACCGATTTCCGATTTGGGCGTTCGCAGGTAATCCCGCCCGTAATTAAAAACCTGATCATAGTTAATGTCATCGTTTTTTTAATCCAATGGACATTTGAGAACAGGGGTTCTTTCTCAATGGATAACTTTTTTGCGTTGCATGATATCCGGTCAACTTATTTTAAACCCCACCAGATCATTACATACATGTTCCTTCATGGTGGATTCTGGCATATATTCTGGAATATGCTGATCCTGTGGATGTTTGGAAGCATTCTGGAAAATTACTGGGGACCCAAACGATTCCTGATCTTTTACATCGTTTGCGGAATTGGTGCGGCCCTATTGCATTTACTGGTTATTTACCGGGAGTTAACGCCCGTCTGGGATAGTTTGAATACATATTCTCTTCATGACCAGGAAGTCCTGCGGTTTCATCCCAAATCAGATTTGAATACGCCAACTTTGGGTGCTTCTGGTGCCATTTTCGGCTGTATGGTCGCTTTTGGCCTGCTCTTCCCCAACAGCCTGATTTATATATATGCCCTGATTCCGGTAAAGGCTAAATGGGCCGTACTGGCCTATGTTTTATATGAACTATTTTTGGGCGTTCAGAATAATGCCGGTGATAATGTGGCCCACTGGGCGCATCTGGGCGGCGGTCTCGTCGGACTGATCCTGGTATTTTACTGGCGAAAAACAGATCGTAAAAATTTTTATTAAACAAGGGCTCTTTCCGGATGTTAATGTAAAAGGGTTGCATTGGGGAATATTTTATCAGTATGAGTGCCATGAATGTAAAAGCAGACAATTACAGGAAAAGAATGTACCTGGGTCAGGATGGCAATGCGCTTGTTCAGCTACTGGTACTGAATGCCGTTCTGTTTGTCGTCCTCAAATTTGTTTATGTATGTTTTGTAATGACCGGGGCTTCTGGACCGGGCTTCGTGAGCCATGTTTTTAACTGGTTCGTACTGCCTGCAAGTCCGGAAAAGATTGCCTGGCGGCCCTGGACCCTGATCAGTTTTATGTTTACCGATCAGCAGTTGTTCCGTTTTATTTCAAATATGTTCTGGTTATGGAGTTTCGGGTATATCCTGCAGGATCTGACAGGAAACAGGAAGTTGATTCCCATATACCTGTATGGCGGTATGGGCGGAGCTGTTCTGTACATGATGTCCCATATTGTTTTCCCTTCCCTCCGCCCGCTGGCAGATACGGACATCCTTTATGGTGCGAATTGTTCAATAGCCGCTGTAGCTGTTGCAACAACCATTCTTTCTCCCGATTATAGGATATTCCCCATGATCAGCGGCGGGATACCCATCTGGATACTGACCCTGGTTTTTTTGCTTCTGAATTTTTCAGGGGTTGCGAATGGCGATGTTGCCGGCTATATCGCTTATGCTGCAGGAGCCGCGATGGGATTTTTATTTATAGATCAGTTGCGCAGGGGACGGGACGGGAGTATTTGGATCAACCAGTTTTTTGACTGGTTCGGCAATCTCTTCAACCCGGATAAAAAGAAAAATATTAAAAATAAAAAAGACGAATTCCATTATAACGTGGCAGGCACGCAACCTTATAAAAAAATTCCGAATATCACACAGAAAAGAATCGATGAAATACTTGATAAAATCAATCAGCAGGGATACCGCTTTCTGACCAGCGAAGAAAAAGAAATCCTGCGAAGGGCAGCTGAAGAAGAGGATTTGTAACTTCAACGTTCTTCTCATGACCTCATTGCGGAAATTTACCAAACGCTTTTTCCTCCTGCTGAATTTTGTGACAGGATTCTTATTCTTACTGGCCTGTTGTAATGCTTTCCTGCATCCTGATAAATGGTGGTTTATTTCCTTACTGGCATTTTTTTTCCCTTTATTCCTGGTTTTGCTGTTGGCATTTTTTATTTTCTGGCTTTTCGCCTGTGCGAGGTATGCGCTTATTTCCGGGGTATGCCTGCTGATTGGCTGGCAGAATATCCATGCATTTTTTGGATTCAGTCTGGCAAAACATGATTTTTCCCATAAAGCATCCAACAGTATCCGTCTAATGACCTGGAATGTAAGAAGCTGGGACGAATTCACTACAAGAAAACAGGGTGCATCCGGTCACCGGTTGCCCATGCTGGAGCTGGTAGGACAGCAGAATGCGGATATTCTTTGCTTTCAGGAATTTTATGAGCCCGCCGATTCTGCGAAATCGAATATCCGGTATATCAGCCAACTGCTGCACTTCCCATATTTTTTCTTCTCCGGTGATTTTCAAACGCATAAAAGCAAATATCAAAACGGGGTGATCATATTTTCTAAATATCCGATCGCCGGCACTTCGACGCAACACTACGATGTGGATTCCCTTCGTAAACCGGAAAGCCTGATTTCAGCAGATATTCTGGTGAACGGGCATATGATACGTGTATATACCACCCACCTTCAATCCGTACTATTTAAACCAAAAGATTTCCGCAATGTGGAGATCATACAGAATGCAGAAGACAGTTTGCTGGAAGCTTCCCGGTCCCTGGCAAAAAAACTCAGGAATGCCCTGAGTCTGCGGGGCTACCAGGCCGACCGGGTCAGAAAGCAGTTGGATCTTTGCCCCTATCCGTATGTCATCTGCGGTGACTTCAATGATGTGCCTACTTCTTATACCTATTTTCATATCCGTGGAAAACTACAGGATGCATTCATTGCGAAAAATTTTGGAATCGGAAGAACCTATATTCATATTTCACCCACTCTCCGGATTGATTATATTCTTCCATCCCCGGAATTTCTTATTGATCAGACGATGAAACTTTCCTCCCCGTTTTCAGATCACAAAGCCGTGCTGACCGACCTGCAACTACAGGACAGCAAGCGATAAATGTTTATATTTGGGCGAAGGAATGAGCAACTTAAAAGTTTATAATTCATATACAAGAAAGAAGGAAGAATTTATTCCCATTACACCCCATCATGTGGGCATGTACGTATGCGGACCAACGGTAAGCGGGGAAAGTCATCTGGGCCATGCCAGGCCATACATCACTTTTGATGTTCTATACCGGTATCTGCTGCACCTGGGATATAAAGTACGCTACGTTCGGAATATTACCGATGCCGGTCATTTTGAAGAAGAAGGACGTGAAGCGGAAGATAAGATCTCCAAAAAAGCGGTGATTGAAAAACTCGAACCCATGGAGCTGGTACAAAAATATACCAATCTCTTTCATTGGGCCATGCATCAGTTTAATACCCTGGATCCCAGCATTGAACCCACTGCCACGGGTCATATTGTGGAACAGATCAACATGATCCAGGAAATTATAAAGGCCGGGTACGCCTATGCTGTAAACGGTTCTGTATATTTCGACGTTAAAAAATACGCAGAAAAATATCCTTATGGAAAACTCAGTGGCCGCAAACTGGACGAACTGCTGGAAACCACGCGCGACCTGGAAAACCAGGAAGAAAAACACAACCGGCAGGATTTTGCCCTTTGGAAATCAGCCCCACCCGGTCATATCATGCGGTGGACGAGCCCCTGGGGAGAAGGATTCCCCGGCTGGCATATTGAATGTTCCGCGATGAGTACTAAATACCTCGGAAATCAGTTTGATATTCATGGCGGCGGTATGGATCTGATGTTTCCGCATCATGAAAGCGAAATCGCGCAGAGTATGATTTGTAATCATCAGCTGGCTGCCCGTTACTGGATTCATAATAATATGATTACGATCAACGGAAGAAAAATGGGCAAGAGTTATAATAACGTGATCCGGCTCACAGAAATGTTTTCCGGAAATCATCCGCTCCTGGCCCAGGCCTATCATCCGATGACCATTCGTTTTTTTATTCTGCAAACACATTACCGGAGCACCCTGGATTTTGGGAATGAGGCGCTGCAGGCTGCAGAGAAGGGGCTGAAGCGGCTTTGGGACGCCTATCAGGAATTACTGAAAATGAAAACGGATCCGGCAAAAAAAATAAATGTACAGATCGAAAATCAATTCACCACGCTTTGCCGTGAAATGGATGATTTTATGAATGACGATCTGAATACCGCTAAAGTGCTTGCCAATATGTTTCAGCTCGTGAACCATATCAATTCGTTCCGGAGCGGCGATCTGGAAAAAACAACCCTTTCTGCAGAAACCCTGTCCTATACACAGACCCAGTTCAAAACCTATCTGGAAGATGTGCTGGGCCTGCAGAATGAAAACGGACCCGGTTCAGATAAACTCGAAGGGATCATGAACCTGCTGATCGAAATCCGGCATGAAGCCAAGGCGAAGAAAGACTATCAGACTTCAGACCGGATCCGAAAACAACTGATGGAAATCGGCATATCCCTGAAGGATGAGAAAGATGGCCGTGTCAGTTTTAGTTTGGAATGAAATGACTATGAAAAAACTATTAATAAAACCGGGTTTACAAATGGCGCTGGCATGCGCGGGCCTCGTATTTGTCTTGGCGTGTAATCAGGATTCAAATCCAAATATCAATCCGGCCACTTCCTCCATCGCTTACGTGCTAGCCAATGGGACGAGTACTACGATTTTTAATTCAGCTGTCGTGAAAGCAGGGCTGGACACGGTTTTCAACAGCCCTTCTGTTTTTACCGTTTTTGTGCCGAACGACCTGGCCTGTATACAATCAGGATATCCTCAGGATACGATCAACAAATTCACGCCCGCGCAGGCAAGGGCATGGGTTCTATACCAGACCTATGCCGGAACGGCCCTTACGCTGGAATCTTTTATTGGCTATAAGGAACAGAAACTCATTATGTCCGACGGCGATTCTATTTTCATAACAGGAGATTCTAACAGGACTTTTGTAAACGGTTTCCAAATGTTTAATGCGGAAGTCACCGCCACCAACGGACAAATGTTAGCACTTCAAAGTGCATTGAGATCCCCCACACAAAACCTGGCTCAGATCGTGAACACCGATACTTCTTTCAGTTTTCTGAATGAAGCGATTACATTGGCCACCCAGGTTCCTGATAGTTTGAATAACCTGCTTTCCATCGGGGGCCCGTTTACTTTTCTCGCTCCGGATAATGACGCGTTCAGAAATCTGGGGTACGTTTACCCTGCTGATCTCAGCACGGCGAATCCAGACAGCCTGCGTTCGATGATTTTACTGGGTTTGATTCCGCAGCGGTTATTCCAGTATGATGTGGCAGACAGCAGTCAGTATCAGACATTCAGTGGCGATACGCTTGTATTTTATTATAAGGGACTCGCAAACACCGTGCAGGTGTTGGGTACTGATTCAACGGCTGTTTCAAATGTTATTTCCATTGGCTCCCTGGCAATTAATGGAGTATTGTTTAAGATTGATTCTGTCCTGAGGCAGTAATGCGTAATTTCCGCATATGACCAACAGCCCGGCTTCTTATATTTCACATCTTTCCAAAGATAAAAAGTTCGCCCGCATTTTGGCCGGCCAGGAATCTTTCTTACTGAAAAAACGAAAACAGGTTTACCTGCATTTAGTCAGTTCCATAATGAGCCAACAGCTTTCTACGAAAGTTGCAGAAGTTTTCCATAAAAGGTTTTTGAAATTATACAGTGGAAAGCCAAGTCCCCGGCAAATTCTGGATACGCCGGTTGAAACACTCCGATCCATCGGATTGTCAGGTTCCAAAGCCAATTATATACATAATGTAGCCCTGTTTGCCATAGAACATGGCATGGATTTCAAAGTTCTCGGTAAAATGAATAATGAAGAAGTGATTGAATACCTAACCCGGATAAAAGGAGTGGGTCACTGGACGGCAGAAATGTTGCTCATGTTTACCCTGGGGCGGGAAGATGTATTTGCAGTAGACGACCTGGGAATTCAGCAGGCCATGATCCGGGTTTACAAGCTCGATAATACGGATAAAAAAAAATTAAAGGAGGAAATGCTGCGCATCTCAGCGAAATGGTCTCCTTTCAGGACCTATGCCTGTCTACATTTGTGGAGGCATAAAGACGGCGCCTGAAGAATTATGAACAGTAAGCAACCCCGGAGGCCTGTTTCACTGTATTCATTGAATGTCCGGATTACAGGATTGGGTTGAAATAAATAAATTATATTGCAAGTTGATTGTCTATCACATATTAAATAAATAAAAAATGAAGAACATCAGATGGATTCTGTTTGTCGGCGCCATAGTTAGTTTTGGTATGATCGGTTGCAGCAAAACCGGGGCTACAGGCCCTGCCGGACCAGCGGGTCCTGTAGGACCAGCCAGCGTATTTTCTTCCCAATGGATTACGTTGCAAATGGTTGGGGGTCTCGACGCAAATGGAGACAGTCTTTATACAGAAACGATAACCGCCTCTTCTATTACAACGGATATTCTTGACAGCGGTATCATTCTTACCTACGTCAATGATGGGACGGATGCAGTTGTCCCGTATACATTCTTTACCCAAACTTCATGGGAAGTATATTCAACCGGGCAAATAGATTTGTTTTCCTTTACGAATCAATTAACAGGTTTTGCCTACCGGTATGTGACAATACCCGGACAACTGGTAGTTGGGAATGGTACGCAAAGGACGTATAAGGGATATACCCCTCAGGAATTACAGTCAATGCCATTTGAGAAGGTTCAAACGCTGGCTGCTGATAAAAATTAAAATGCCAGGCTGGGTTGGAATCTTTGATACCAGTCGTCAAAGTAAATACGATAAAATTTAGAATTTTAATAAAAGCTGAAAGCTTTAAGCCTTACGCCTTAAGCTTTCAGCTTTTTATCTGTCATACCTGCGCAGGAATTCTACGATATACGGATCCACCTGGGTTGCCGTATCGCTAAGGGGTTTACCAAAAAAATGAACTTCATATTCATTCTTGTAAACGCCTTTTGCCTGATTTTTTGCCAATTCTTTTTTGTTGAAAGAAGTGTAAACCATATAACCGGAAGCGAAGGTTCCGAGGGATATATAAACTACAAACAGGGTGGTAGATAAAAAGCGGGTTAGTTTGTTTTCAGCCACCGGGAGTTGTAATGCAAATGCGGCCATCACCGGCATCACCGGAATCCAGAATCGCGGATCGTTAAATGGCCAGTTAAAAATGATAATACAATAAAACAGGAAATAAGCCTTGAGAAAAAATGGCAAATTGTTTTTCCTGAAGTACACTTTAAAGATGAACCAGCAGAAAATAATAAATCCAATCAATTCAAAACCATATTTACCCATTTCCGCCACATGATCGATCACCTTATTGGCAGGAGTATTGATAAACATTTCGCCCCATTCCTTGAATCGCCATCCCATTCTGGTCAGGAAGGGAGCATCTTTAAAATGTTCTGACAATACATTGGCGTAATGGTTGATCCCCAGGAATTTTGAAAAAAAGACCAGGCCAGCTGCCAGTAGAACCAGGATGGTTCCCACCAGGATCTTATTTTTTTTCAGGAATGCCAGCTGCGCTTCCCGGAACTCCCAAATCAATCCAATGGCAATAGCGCCCATCAGGGTAATACCCACTGTTTTGGTTACAAACGCGAGCCAGGAGAAGAAAAGAGAAAGCAGTAACATCTGCATTTTCTTCTGAATGATGAAACGGTGAAAAAAGTAAACGCCCATCAGGGAAAAAAAGATATACTGCATTTCTGAAAGGGGGTGTGCAGTATATTTTACAAAGAGCCAGTTTATCAGAACAATCAGGGAAAATAAATAAGGAGATATTTTCCTTTCAAATACCTTATAAAAAAAATATAAACCGGTGAAAAGAAAAATGCAGTTGATCAGTACCAGCCAAAACGATTTCAATATCCCGAGTTTGGAAAAAACCAGCAGCAGGGCCGTATAGCCGTATGGAAAATAATCCGTGGCCGCCGGTGAATCCAGCGGGCATCCGAATTCAATACAATCCTTGATGGCGAAATACCGAAGCCCGTCCATATGGATACGGAAAGGCGTAAAACAGTCCGCGAGGTACACGCCTACGATGATAATAAATGCAGAAAAAGTGAGGGTTTTAAACCGGCTGCCCGGATGATACACAGGTTGAGATAACATCTTCATAATGATAAATTTTTCTCTCCGACCGCAATCAGTGATAATCCCATCTGATTAAAAACGATTTTGTCGATCACCCGGATAACAGGAATCAATTTATTATACAGATCCAGTTGATTTTTGGGAAGCAGGGTTTTTTTCTGCACAGAACCTGAAAACCACCAGCCCAATATACCGGCTGCATTAAAGTATTGGGTATGGAGCACGGAAAATCCTTCAGACTTTAATAAACAGGTCAAACCATTCCTGTTATATCTTCTGAAATGTCCCAGTTCCTTATCCAGCCCATTGTAAAGGGATGCATAAGCCGGAACCAGTACGACCAGTCTTCCCTTTGGTTTCAGCATATCAAAACAATTCCGGATGGCCAGTTTCTCGTCTTCCACGTGTTCGACCACATTAGATGCAATAACGGAATCAAACCGGCCGATCAGCATGGAATGTGAATGGATCAGATCGGGTTCTCCCAGATCCAGGGGATAAACATTTTGCAAATGCGGATCATCAGAAAATTTCTTTCTCAGAATATCACAATATTCTTCCCGCAAATCGCTCAGATAAACCTTATTAAAATTTTCCAGTAATAATTTTGAGATGTTACCAATACCGCTGCCGATCTCGAGAATATTATTTTTACAAAAGGGTGAAAGAGCAGAAAACATCCATTGATTAAACCGATGTGCTTCTGCAAACAAATCAAGCGTTTCCTTTCCTGTAACATCTTCTTCCGGAGAAAGTAATGTTGGACCGGTCATCTGGAAAACACATTGTATTTAATAATACTGTACAGCGCACTGACCCCATCCTTCCAGTTAATTTTCTTTCCTTCGGCATATGTACGGCCATAGTATGATATCCCAATCTCGTAAATACGGATATTGGGAATGCGGGAAATTTTGGCGGTCAGTTCAGGATCTATTGCAAACCGTTTTTCTTTTAACGGAATGGACTGCAGCGTGGTTGTTTTGATCAGCTTATAGCAGGTATGAACGTCAGTCAGGTTCAGGTTTGTAAACATATTTGTGAGAAAAGTCAGGAACCTGTTTCCAATGGAATGCCAGAAAAATAATATGCGGTGGGGATTACCTCCCATAAAACGGGAGCCATAAACGACGTCTGCTTCACCCCGTAAAACGGGTTTGATCATCAGGTTGAATTCTTCCGGATCATATTCCAGATCGGCATCCTGAATAATACTGTATTCCCCAGTCGCTTTGGGAATGGAAGTATGTATGGCTGCACCCTTACCCATATTCTTCTCGTGCTTGAAATACTTATAATCTTCCTGGGGGTGTTCTTTTATATACCGGAGTAAAACATCTTCGGTGTTATCCGTAGAGCAATCGTTGACCAGTATGATTTCTTTCTGAATATTATTTATGAGGGTAACTTCTGCTATCCGGTTGAGGATAAGATGAATGGTCCTTTCTTCATTATAAACGGGTATCAGGATAGAAAGCTTGGTGAAGTCCTTCATACTTTTCACAGATTAGTTTAAGGTTTGGCCAATAGGGGGTTCGGAGCCGCTAAAATAATCTTTAGAAAGGGATTGTGCAAGTACAATTGGAATTCCGGATAATTCCCTATCTTTGTTGATGTTTAAACATTAAAATATACAGCATGAAGAAAATGATCTTACCTGTTCTCGGATGTCTCGCCATTGCCATTTCAGCTTTTGTTCCTTCCGGATCCAACCATTCCCGTGTTGCCTATCCGGCCGTTCCGGCAAGTAATACAACCGGCACCCGCGCTGATATTCCTGCAAACCGGACAGTTATTGCAAATCCGCCTTTTCAAACAAGTATGTGGACGATAGATAAAGCGCATACCAGCCTTAAATTTTCTGTTTCCCACCTGGTCATTTCTGATGTAGAAGGTAATTTCAAAATAGTGGATGGTACGATGGAATCATCCAAGGCTGATTTTTCGGATGCAAAAATTACGTTGACAGCAGAAGTTAAATCTATCAGTACAGATAATGATCAACGGGATACCCATTTGAAGTCGAACGATTTTTTTAATGCCGACAGCTTCCCGCAGATAAAATTTGTAAGCACCAACTTTACTCCCCTGGGAAATAATAAATATAAACTGGTGGGCAACCTGACCATTCGCAATGTGACTAAACCCGTAACATTTGATGTGAAATATGGTGGCACAGTGAACATGTACGGCACGCATGTCGGTTTCAAAGCAACTACAAAAATTGACCGCAAGGATTATAACCTGAAATTTGCAGGGAAAACAAGTACCGGTGAAGCAGTGGTTGGGGACGACGTGGACATAACAGTGAACGTTGATTTCAAAAAATCGTAGGAAATTCGGGAATTCGGGAATTAATTATTTATTCTCGAATTCCCAAATTCCCGAATTCCCGAATTATTTCTTAGCATCATAATTCTTCTGCGCTTCCTGGGCTTTTTTGAAATCCAGTACAACCCCGTTGATGCAATAACGCAGTCCTGTAGGGGGCGGACCATCATTGAATACATGACCCAGGTGGGATTTACAATTACCACATTCCACTTCAGTTCTTTCCATTCCCAAAGAGTTATCTTTTAAATAGATGATACTGGTTTTACTGATCGGTTCATAAAAACTCGGCCAGCCGCAGCCGCTTTCAAATTTCGTATCGCTCCGGAACAAAGCATTTCCGCACACCGCACAATAATACGTTCCAATTTCCTTGGAATGTTCAAACTTACTCGTATTTGGCCTCTCTGTTCCTTTTTGACGGGCAACATAAAATACGTCAGCAGGAAGTAATTTTTGCCACTCCTCATCCGTCCTGTTTACAAGGGAAGAATCCGGATGGCCCTGGGAATTGTTCATACTCGTGTTTTTATTTTTATTAGTCTGGGAATAACATGCCTGAAAAAGAAATGCAAGCATTAAAAATCCGCCAATTTGAATGAATCTGTTCATATGCTGTAGATATATAACAAATCTACGTACTGACTGTTCGGCCGGTTTGTCATTTCCTTGACATAACCCGCAATTGGCAATTAATTATCATTAAACGCTCCGGTATTACGCTCAATTTACACAATGAAACGGACGATTTGTTAAAGGAATTATAAGATGCGTACACTATATTTGTTCATTACCCAAGGCTCGATACTATGTTTAATTTAATACTATTCGGTCCTCCCGGTAGCGGGAAAGGCACACAGTCGGAGAAGCTGATAGCCCGCTACGGATTTAAACACCTGAGTACCGGAGATATTCTAAGAAGCGAATTAAACAGAGGGACCGCTTTAGGTCTGGAGGCAAAGGGACTGATGGAACAAGGCAAATTGGTGCCGGATGCGGTGGTTGTCGGAATGATCCGCTCCGCCCTTGAACAAAACCCGGATGCGAAAGGTTTCCTGTTTGATGGCTTCCCCCGGACAAATGCACAGGCGGAGGCGCTGGATGCCCTCTTAAATGAAATGAACGCCCCGATTCAGGTATTACTGGCACTACAGGTTTCAAAAACAGAACTTATTAAAAGACTCTTAAACCGGGGGCTCACTTCGAGTCGCACGGATGACGCGAATGAAGCCGTTATTGATTCCAGAATAGTGGAATACGAAAAGAAAACGGCGGCCGTTGCTGAATACTATAAAAAGTTTAAGAAGGTCGTTTATATTCCGGGCGAAGGAACGGTGGATGAAATTTTCAGCGCACTTTCGAAAGAAATTGATAGCAGGAGGTAAAATACAAATGTGCAAATGTGCA
>Ga0209863_10000081_pt1 | contig 59064 bp, 50 predicted proteins | sample OrgsoiDNA2013046_FD_185796 | JGI IMG/M metagenome (GOLD analysis project Ga0209863, IMG submission 185796) | Permafrost soil microbial communities from the Arctic, to analyse light accelerated degradation of dissolved organic matter (DOM) -... | ecosystem: Environmental > Terrestrial > Soil >...
AAGCCGTTCCCCGAGTTGTTGCAAGGACGAAAACACGTTCGCCACCTCCGCTCAGCGCTTATAAATCTGCTTCGAGCGTGAAGAAGCTAAGGCCAAATCAAATTTCGGTCAAATCGGTCCTTCTCAGGCCCGTTTTGACCGAAAAATTGTTCTCGGCTACAAATGTGCTGGTTTGTCTTGGAGTTGATAGTGAAAACACCACTGAGGAAGGAATCCGATTTTGAGATGCCCGGATTGATGGACCCAAATGAGAACGATCGGCCCGTCACGGAGCCCCGTGAGCTTTCAAAACTGCCACCCACACGATTTGGCGGTGCAGAACCGTTTTCAAAAAACGCTGGATCGTCACATAACATGACTCGGACAGCCGTGTTCGAAAAGCATTATTCGGTAAAAGAGCTTGCGGATTTATGGAATTTGAGCGATAGAACCGTCCGGCGAATGTTTTCGGAAGAGCCTGGCGTGGTCCAATGGGGCACGGGTGAACGCCTAACGAAAAGGGCCTACAAGACGCTACGCATTCCGGAGAGCGTTGTGCGACGGGTACACGGGAGGTTGAGAAAAGCGAGTTAATTGCGAAAAATGGCCCAAAGAAACATCGCTGCGGCGATGCCGATTTCATTGGCCCATCGAAGTTCAGTTATCGACCGGAATGCGTCCGCTTCCATCAACGCCTTCCTTTGATGGCTTTTGACGATGCTTCTGCGGGGCAGGACGTCTTTCTTGCACTTTCGGGCCATCGCTTTTCTCTCCAATGCCCATCTTCGCCCATGCCGCACGCTGATTGGCAGCCAACCGCTGCTGTCTTTCGAAAACCCAGGGAGCATAGTGCTTCTGTGTAATGGTCACGCTCGAATGCCCCAGCAGGCGCGATACTTCGTCCAGCGGCATTCCCGCCAGAAGATATTCCACGGCAAAGGTATCCCTCAACATATGCAGATGAGCAGATTTTGCTTCTCCTCCACTTTCAACGAAAAGAGCAGGAAACATCTCTCGCGCTTTGGACACGACCTTGGTAAAGATCTTCTGCCAATTAGATACCTCGCTCTTCCTCTTGCTTTGACCGCTCCAAAAAAAATAGTCGGGATGCGTAACGCTCCCTCGCGGCAGTTTTCGCAGTTCCGTGGCTACGTCAGGAGGAAGCAACACGTACACAGGAGCGCTGGCTTTGCTTCTAACCTTGGCCTGGTAGAGAAAAAGAGAATCGTCATCACGCAGCTTGCTTTTTGCCAGGCAGGCTGCGTCGCCCGCCCTTAGTCCGCTCCAGCGGAGCAGTTTGAGGTACGCTCGCACACGCCGAGAATTTGTTGCGGCATCGTCGCGCTCGTCTCCGCGGGTGGCGTAGTAGTGAGTGGCCTCAAGGAGAGGCATCATATTGGTCGCGGCTGAAAGGTTGGGTCTCCTCTTGCTGCCGCGGTATCTTTTTTATCTTTTTTGCCGGATTCTCTTTAATCCATCCTTGCTCAATACAGAAATTAAAAAATGCGATGACGCGCTGGTGCTGGTTGTGACACGTCGTGGGAGCCCCTGACCAGGCAAGGATCCAGCGACGTAGCGTAGCCACGTCGAGCTCGGACAAAAGCGAGATGGGACGTTCCTGAGACTCGCACCATGCCTCCATTCGGGTGAGCGTCAGATCATACTTGGCACGGGTAGCCTCCGCTCGATTCAGACGTGCTACTTCCGCGAGGAACTGACGCCTGGCAGTTGCGACGTCTACCTCCGAGCTCGGTGCGCTTGCCTTTGCTTCCAGCTGACGCTGTAAAACCTTAATGGGATCGAAGGAGTCTCGGAGAGAGCGCGCTTTTTGTTCAGCTCTTTCCCAACTGCGCGTCTTTGTGCTGATGAGCTTGTAGGCGCCGTTGCGGTACACGTACAACCACTTCACGCAATTGCACCGTGCCCAATCCGGCCGGTCTCGCTTTGGACAAGTACGTTTTATGCCGGGTGTATACCTTCACGGTTTCCGCAGTGCAGCGGGGAAGCAGTCCCACATGACTGGTCAGGAGTGCGTCTTCAAAATCGTTGGCGTGGTCGGGCCCAACCATGTTCTGAAATCCTTCCGAATTCTGCGCAATCTAGCATCGCTTCGAATTCCGCACAAATGGCGCGGCCAAAAGAGCGAAAAACGCCTAGAAAGGCGAGTTCTTTCTTACAAATTTCTTACACATTGTTAGTGCTGGGAAGGAAAGACTTGCAGAATCAAAGACTTAAGGTTGGTTGCGGGGGGTGGATTTGAACCACCGACCTTTGGGTTATGAGCCCAACGAGCTACCAGGCTGCTCCACCCCGCAGAACGAATATAACAGCGCGTTAACAATGTGGTCAAATTCTGGACGGCGGCAGCGGGAAGTTCCTGGAAGAAGCAGAGTGAGGTTCGTGGTAGAACGAAGATGAGAGCAGAGAAAGAAACGAGTAGAGAAAGAAGATGAGCGTAGAGAAAAGAACATGAGAGCAGAGAAAGTAGATGAGTAGAGAATGGGAACTGAGCGGCTGACAAAAGAAGTGCCGGGGCGAATTTAATCGCCGCCGGCTGGAGTTTCGGCCATGCTGGGTTCACTGGAGCGAAGTTGTCGGGAACCTATCGGCAAAGTAAGCACTTGATCTGATCTTCTGAAGCATCTCTCCAAGGCCAAGCCGAGCGCATGACGTAGATCGCCGGCCAGAAGTTCGGTATCGATGAGTGGCTGCGCGGCCTTTCCGTGGTGGAATGAAAGCCGGCGATGGAGCAATATCTCGCCGATGATGCCCGACATGGGAGTGGTGATTTCAAGCATCAGCGTGATCTTTGCACCGGAAATATCACTCCAGAAGTGACGGATGGCGTCTTCGCCAGCCAGCAGATCGCGGTGATAACCGAGGAATGAACGATTGAGCATGATCTCAAATCCGTCAAAATCTTCGGACAGACAATCCTGAAGACTGGCAAGGACGTGGTTGAGATCACCAGCGTGAAGGATACGCGCGGTGGCCTTACGGACGGCAATGTTGCGCGCAAACATTTGCTTTTGACGGCCGGCACGTTTTGCCATGCTGGATAGTTCTGCAAACTCGGCATAGCCGAGTCTCCGCACACTGAAAAACAAGAACAGCCCTGATACGGCCAGAACCGGAATCAGAAAAGAGTGATCGCCATAGAGAACGAAGAGACTGAGCAGAGTGAACACTGCGGAAGCGCAATAGAGAATAAAAACCACCTGGCGGTGCGTGAGTCCCATCTCCAGCAGTTTGTGATGGAAATGTTCACGATCGGCCCCAAATAACGCATGGCCGCTGATAAACCTACGCAGCATGCTGACAAGAATGTCAGTCAGCGGAAGAGCGAATGAAATGAACGGGACAAAGAGCGTGTCCACGGAAGTGGGCTGAGCAGGAGCTTCGGCCAGCACAAATGCGCTCAGCATGAAGCCTACGAACAGGCTGCCGCAATCGCCCAGAAAGATGGACGCAGGGTTGATGTTGAACACCAGAAACCCAAGCATGGCGCCAGCCAGGATAGTAACGCCTATGGTCACGTCATGGTGTCCGCTGACGAATGCCACGGTGAAAATCGTCACCATGGAGAAGAGTGCGGCGCCCGCGGCGAGGCCATCGAGTCCGTCAATAAGATTGATGGCGTTGCAGATCAGTACGACCCAGGCGACGGTGGCCAGAAGGCAGATCGCAGAGCTCAGCAAGGGTCCGGCAAACTGCCATTCCATTGAAACAAACCTGAAACCAGCAAAGTACAGACCAACAGCGGACATAGTCTGGACCAGAAGTTTGGCTCCAGAAGCCAGCCCTCGGCGGTCATCCCAGATGCCAGCCACAAAAACAGGCACGGACGCCAAAATGATCTTAAAGAGTTTTTGCGCATCCTGCGGCTGAGCCATGCCAGCTTTTCCCGCCAGATAGTAGAAAAAGACAACAATCAAACACGTGAGAAAAACCGCCACGCCGCCTGATCGGGGTATTGGACGGAAATGAAGATGACGCCTGGTGATAGAAGCAAACGCGGGATTCAGCCGAGCGGCTGAGGTTCTTACGGCCCACGTAAGAAGAATTGAAATCACTATGCTGGCAGTTAAATAAATCGGATAGATCAACATTCCCACAGTATGAGAACCTTCTTAAAATTCAACACTCGAACTACAAACGCTCATTGGATCGAGGAACATTCACAAGCCAGGGGGTGTGAATAATATTACTCCGCCAGAGACGTCTTGAAAATACGGTTTAAGTACTAACCGAGAGCTAAGACATAAACGTTCCGAAACTCATTGCTGACGGTCCCTCGCAGTTCCAGCGATCCGATACCTGTTAGTCAGCGGCGGACCTGACTGGAATTGTCTTCCAAGTTGAATGGATGTAAAACCCAGAGTTGCGCGAAAAGATGCGTCCTTCAGAAAACATTTATATTACTTTCACAATTCACTTGCGATTTTGCCACGCTGGGACACGCTTTACGCCTTCAGCGTAGAAGTGCATCTTTGGGAATCGCACCAATGAAGCACGTGCAACTATAGGGTCGTCGAGAGGCTGCAAAAGATATAGGCCAGACGGTTAAGTATTGTAAGTTGAAGATGAAACTAGGATTGCATGAGCAAGCCGACAATGGAGGCTGACATCAGGTTTGCCATGGTGCCGGCGAGCATGGCACGAAATCCGAGGCGGGCAAGCTGGTCTCTTTTATTGGGAGCCAAAGCGCCGATGCCACCGATCTGAATACCAATCGAGCTCAGATTCGCAAATCCACACAAGGCGAACGTGGCGATGGTAAACGATCGCGGGTCAAGCGTTGCCTTCTGTGCGCCGAGAAGGGTGTAGGCGTATAGTTCATTGATCACCATACGTGATCCCAACAGGTTGCCCACAGCCGATGAGTCCTTCCATGGAACACCAATCATCCAGGCAACCGGCTTGAAGATAAAACCCAGGACGTTGTTGATGCTCGACGGAAAAAAATCAAAATGATTATGGATACTTCCCATCACGCCATTGAGCAAGGCAATCAACGCGATGAAAGATATCAGCATGATGCCGACGTTGAAGGCAAGCTTGCCGCCGTCAATGGTGCCGCGGGCGATGGCGGCGAGCAAATTGGAATCTTTTTCAATTGCGTCTTCCGCTATTTCAACTGTGCCTGATGTCTTTGGCTGTTCGGTTTCCGGGACCAGCATCTTGGCCATCAGAATGGTGCCAGGCGCTGTCATAATTACCGCCGCCAGAAGGTGCCGGGCTTCAATACCATAGGCAATGTAAGCCGCCATGATGCCCCCGGAAACGTGCGCCATACCCGCCGTCATAATGGTCATCAGCTCTGACCGGGTACATTCCGGCAGTAACGGACGGATGCTCAGCGGAGCTTCTGTCTGTCCCATGAAAATGGAAGCGGCTACATCGAGAGATTCAGCACCGCTCACGCCCATGACACGGCTCATGGCCCAGGCCATGCCTTTGATAAGGATCTGCATGACGCCGATGTAATAAAGGATGGCAAAAAACGCCGATATAAAGATGATGGTTGGAAGCACGCGGAAGGCAAAGATGAACATCACGCTGGGATCGTCGGCACCGAGGGGGCCGAAGACAAAGGTGGAACCGGCAAAGGCATAGGAGAGCAACTTCTTCACCACGTCACCTGCGGCCTTCATCCCTGCCTGTCCCCAGGAATAGCGGACCACGATCACGGCAAAAACAAATTGCAGTCCGAGTCCCCAGAGAATGGTTTTAAGGCGGATGGCCTTGCGGTCAGTGGAAAAGATATAAGCCAGCGACAACAACACAGCAATGCCCAGCAAGCCTGCGAATCGTGACATTCGGGTCCTTCGCGTTAGTTTTGAGTGAGAATTTGCCCGATCATTGTAGCTGCTGTGTCAATGTGCCTGGGAGGACGTTTTATTCCGACAGCTCAGGGGCTGAAGCCCGAGTTGTTCAAGGCTCTACCGCAGGCATAAATGCCTGCTCCACCCCGTGTCGGCCATCATGTTTTGCAGAAATCAAGCCAAGGCTATTCCGCGATTTCCGCTACTGCTTTGTGCCCTTATGCACCGCGGTATTTGCAAATTGATTTTCAAAGCTCTCAAACGCTGATTCCAAATCTGCTTCAGCAGCCGCCTTTTCGCTGGTCTTGAATAGCTGGGCACACGGCGACTCAGGATGGTTTGAATTCATGGCAAAAATTATCAAGCATGTGCGCGCATCGCGTCCTGGCTTCTGATCTCTCCACAAACTCTCTCCCGGCAGAAAACTGTACGTCAGGCTGTCACGAGCCATCTTCTTTAGATCGGTATAAGAAAGATGGTAGGTTTCCGCGGCGCGCTGGTACTCCTGCGTCATATTGCCCCGAGAAACACCTTCATCGTCCGTGGCAAGTGCGACTGGCACGCCGTATTTCAAATACATCGGCAACGGATGCTTGGCGCCGGTCACACCCAGAATCACGTCATTGCTGGTGAGGCAGATTTCAACCAAAACGTGTTTAGCAGCCATCTCTTTCAATAACTCCAGCGGCTGGGGTTCATGCATCACGTCAACGCCGTGGCCAATGCGCTCTGCGTGGGCCTTTTCCACGGACGCGCGGATGTGGAACATGTCTTCCGGTTGGGCGATGACCTGGGTAAGTTCACCCGCATGCAAGGTGATATGCACTTTGGGGTATTGCTGGTGGAGATAGTCAATCATCTCCATGTGCAGGTTGAAGTCATGGATCGGGACATACCAGTCTTCGGCCATGACCAGGTTCAAGCCAACGACTCGCGGATCATGCGAAGCCATCTCAAAGCCGGCCAGAATCTGGGCGAAGACCATTTCTTTGGCCAGCCCACGCGCAACCTGGTACAGGTAACGAGCCGGAACGGCGCAGCCCGGGGTTGCAGTGGGCTCGCCGCAATGCATGTCCTGCTTTTCTTTGGCTTCCATTTCATCCAGGCTGTGGCTGGCCTGTGTGACGATCTCGGTCAATCCTCCGGCCAGCAGGTCCTGGCGAAGCCTGGCTAAATCGCTGTTCCATCCAAGCTTTTTTCCCAATCCCGCAGCCTGACCGTTATCCGGATTGAACATCAGCTCCATATATTGAAGATGTTCTTTGACTGCCCGAGTGCGAACTTCTTCAATCATGTCCGCAGTGTGGCCATTGGTGGCAGCGCCGAATTTACCGAACGTGGCGAAGAAATGATCGTGCCCAGACTCTTTGGAGGCGAGCAGCCCGCGCATGGAAAAAGCGTCAAGCAGTTGTTCATACAACGCCACGTCGGTGTAGGCGGCGGAAGCGGGCGTCCTGTCTTTGGCAGTTTCGCAGCCAACAAAGGTTGACGTGGCCCGGTCCACACACAGGCCGTCCTGTACGGCCCAGAGAATAAAATTCTCAGCATAGATGGCGCCGGAAAGATGGTTGTGAAGATCGGCGCCCTTGGGCATGCGCCCAAGAAACTCCATCAACAATGACGGTTGGTTACGGACAGATTCAAAATAAGCTGACGTTTTCTGTTCCCCCGCTCCGGCAACAGCGGCCTTCTTGCGCGCCGACTGCGGACACGCCGACGTGGTGAGAAGAGCGCATACAAAAATTATGGAAGAGATCCGCCTGGCTGCCGTCATCTGTTCCCCCTTTGGGTGAAGAGTGCAAACGGCACTATAGCATTTACAATTCCTTCGACTCACACAGGACGCACTTAAATGGACATTTTTACGGACGCGGAACAGGCAGCCGCATACATTCTTGGCAAGACACCCATGCGGCCCACCATCGCCATTGTATTGGGATCCGGGTTGGGCGATTTTGCGGATTCACTGAGCGACGCCGTGCGCATCCCTTATGCGGAGATACCTCACTTCTCGCGGTCCACGGCAATCGGGCATGCCGGGCAACTGGTGATCGGCAAGGTTGGCGACGGCGTGGTTGTGGCCATGCAAGGCAGGTTTCATCCCTATGAGGGTTATGCCGCGGAGAAAGTGGTCTTCCCTGTCCGCGTGTTCTCGCGTATGGGAGTGCGGGCCGCGATCCTGACCAACGCAGCCGGTGGCATCAAAAAGGAATATGGGCAAGGCCGCCTGGTGGTGATAACGGACCATATCAATCTTCAGGGAACAAACCCCCTGGTTGGAGCGGAAGATCCGCGGTTTGGGCCGCGGTTCATTGATATGACCGAGGCCTACAGCAAGGAATATCGCCGGTTCACGCTGGATGCGGGCAGGAAGCTGGGCATTGAGCTGGGCGAAGGCGTCTATGCGGGACTGCTTGGTCCCAGTTATGAAACTCCGGCTGAGATCCGTTTTCTCCGCACCATTGGCGCTGATCTGGTGGGTATGTCCACGGTGGCCGAGGTCATTGCCGCACGTCAGGTCGGCATGAAGGTCCTGGCGATTTCATGTGTGACGAACATGGCGGCCGGCATTCTGGAACAGTCCATCAATCATGCGGAAGTATTGGAGACGGGTAAGCGCATGGCCGGCCAGTTCAAGGACCTGCTGCGTGAGGTGATACCGGCGATTGCAAAGGATGTTATTTAAGCAGCGGCGCAGCATTTAGCTGAAACTCGCCCGTTTATGCGGACGATAAATCGCCGAACAACATTCTTCCCGTATGGTGGCTTTGGAGGGCCAGACGTTTGGACAATAAGACGCGCTGTGGATGGGCTGAGTCGCCCGCGATGTTTGAATATCACGATCAGGAATGGGGCGTGCCGCAACACGATGATCGCGTGCTGTTTGAATTCCTGACGCTTGAAGGAGCACAGGCGGGGCTGAGCTGGTCAACCATTCTGGCCAAGCGCCAAGCCTACCGTCGGGCCTTCGCCAATTTCGATCCCAAAAAAGTGGCCCGGTTTGATGCGGCGAAGCAAAAAGCGCTGATGAATAACGCGGGCATCGTGCGCAACAAACTCAAAATTGCGTCGACGATAAAGAATGCGATCGCGTTTCTCTCAGTACAAAAAGAGTTTGGCAGCTTTGATAAATACATTTGGCAATTTGTGGACGGCAAGCCGCTGGTGAATGCATGGAAGCCCAAACAGAGATTACCGGCGCAGACTCCCGCGTCAGAAAAGATGAGCAAGGACCTGCTTAAACGCGGATTCAAGTTTGTGGGCCCAACGATTTGTTATGCCTTCATGCAGGCCGTAGGCATGGTGAATGATCATCAAGTGGAGTGCTTCAGATACGAGCAGGTTATGAAAGCGTAGTCGCTTCGAGAAATCGGTCATTTTTGGGCTTCACCTCAGTACCTCTTGGTTATCAGGGCTTATCCTTCTCAGCGGCCATCCTTGTTAAGTTCCCTTTCCACTGGTACTTCCTCAAGAGTGATCTAGATCACTGACCCGGGTTACGGCTGTGCCGACAATGAAAGTGGGTTACTCCTCCCAAAAAGACTCTGGTTGGCATCACGCGACGTAAGACCGTAATAGACACGGAATGAAGGTCTGGATCCACAAATTGAGCGGCAGATGGAGAAGACAATGAAGGGCATCTCCGAACGCGAAAAAGAAGCATGGGCAATCCGCGCCGCAAAGCTTGGCGAACCGCAGGGGTTTCAGGTTCTTTATGAGCTTTATCGCTCGTACGTTTACAGCGTATGCCTGGGCATGACGCGTGAACCCGCCCTGTCAGAAGACCTGACGCATGATATTTTTTTACAGTTGATGCGCAAAATCACGCTGTTTAAAGGCGATTCCCTGTTCCGCACATGGCTGCATCGGGTTGCGGTGAATATGGTGCTGCTCCATTTCCGCCGCCACAAGGTAACGGACGTTTCCCTGAACGATGAGACGCTCAATTCGACGGAGATTGAGATGGCAGAGAAGCACCCACATTCCGATGTGGATACTGACATCGCCCTGAGAGAACTGGTGGCCGATCTTTCGCCAAGCAACCAGGAGGTGTTGATGTTGCATGATGTGGAAGGCTATCGTCATCAGGATATTTCCAAGCTCCTGGGTATCACGTCTGGAGCGAGCCGTTCGCAATTGCACAAGGTACGCGTGAAGCTGCGGATTGCGCTGGGCGTGAAGCCGCGTAAGCAGCGGGCGAAGCTGAAACTGGTGGAAGTCCAGGCGAATTTTCGAATTCGTGATTTCTGAATTGTGATTTTGGGCCGTAGAGGCCATTCACGCCGCTTGCATTCCAGTGCAGGCGGCGTTGCTCATTGATGCGTGTGTTTATACGGCTGCCAAGCTCAACGCCTTCTCTGATTTCATGGCCGCCCTTTTGAGGACGGCGAGGGTTTCGCGGGCGCATTTGGTCCAGTCGAATTCTTCGGCGCGCTTCTGTCCGCGAAGTGACAGTACCTGGCGCAACCCAGTATCTTCCATCGCCGACTGCATGCAATGAACCATGTCTTCCGCGGAGTTGGGATCAAAGTAGCGCAGGACGCCGCCGGAGATTTCCGGCAGGCAGGAAACGTTGGAAGCGATAGTGGGAATACCGCAGGCCATGGCTTCCACCATGGGGAGACAGAAGCCTTCGTAAAGCGAGGGAAAGACGGCCAGTTCCGCACCGCGCACCAAGAGGGCAAGATCGTCATCATTGATGGCCTGCGTGAGGATGATACGTCCACGCCGGGAAGATGCCGGGTTGAGAGCGACCTGGTTTTGCAAAGCCGCGCTCATCGGTCCGGCCAGGACCAGATCAAGATCCAGATTGGGATTGCGCTCCTGCATGAGTTGAAAGGCCTGTACCAGCCGGCTGAGGTTCTTGTTGGGCTTGTCCACACCGTGGTTGAAGATGTAAGGGCGAGTGAGCCCGAACTTTGCCCGCACCTGGGCCAGAGCCAGGGGATCCGCTGGCAGGCGATTGAAACGGGCCTTGTCATAGCCAAGATAGACGACGGAAATCTTATCTTCCGGAACGCCGTAATACCTAATGAGATCGTTTCTGGAGCAAATGGAATCCGTGATGATGGTGCGAGAATATCTGGCCGACCACCAGATGAAGAAACGCAGCAGAGCTGTGAGCTTGAGTGAATCAAGTTTGACGAAGCGAGGGGTCACGTCATGGATAGTGATGACCGCAGGCGTGAGATCACCCATAAACATGGTGTGGTAGTGAGGGCTGAAGATTACGTCCTGGCGGCTTCTCGCAGCCGTGTAACTGGCGCCACCCACCCGCCATAGCCGGTCATATTGCAAAAGAGGGGCTTGTACGGGCTGAAAACTTTCTGAAGCGGCCATGCCGTTGGCCACATTGTCACAACGGTCTGACACAAAGGCCTTGAAGATGATGCATTCCTGGGCAGCGGCTGACTGGAAGTGCTGCAACAGATGGCGCGCGTAGACGTGGACGCCGTGGTTCTGATATCGCCTAGACAGGATCCATGTGTCCATGGCGATGATAGGCAGTCGGCCGTTGTTGGTCACCAAATAGGTCCTTGTTGCGATGCTCAGGAAACTATAAACAAGGTGAGAGAAAGGTCAAACGGAAAATTGTATACCTCATTCTTGTCGCTTCGCTCCAAACCGCCCTGGGAGCCATTCCCATGGCTTGCCTTGAGATGAACATTTTTATTATGTCGCTCCGCTAGCGCTGCGCTCCGGCCTACGGCGTAAGGTTGTGTCTATCGGGATGCTTTACCCCGCCCTTATCGCTCAGTGCGGCTTTTCTTCGAAAAGCCCGCACCTCGGCAACGGACGGGGCTAGACTGTGTCGCGCCTTCGGCGCTTGGTGCGCGCGTAGCCCTGAAGATCGCAAAAGATTTGTGATTGTTCTAGATCTGTCTCGCCTTTGACGCTTTATTCTTGTCGCTTCACTCCAAATCGCTTTGGATACGATTCCCCTGGTTGCGGCGTGGAGGCTCCCGTGTCAGCGGGTGAGAACGATTTCAAATTGAAAATTTTGAAATTGAAATTGAAATTCAAAACGTGTCTCGCGAAGGCCAGGAATTTTGCCTGGTGGTAAGATTCATCACGAATTATGGCCAAGTCCACGTTGCTGCGCGAGGCGTTCCTGCGCAAATTGAAAAAAGTGCTGTTTGATCTGGGCGCGCGCAATGCCGGGAGCCGGTTGTATGCTCCGCACAAGGTGAGTGAGCTGCGTCGTGTGCTGGAAATGCCGTTTGATACCCGCAACCTGCCGCGCGGGTTTTCATACAGGCTGGATGAGCGGCTGGTGGAGTATCCGTGGTTGTTTTCGCGCCTGCCTGCCGGGCCTGGTGAGTTGCTGGATGCGGGTTCTGTTCTGAACCATGATTTCATCCTCAGCCATCCCACGTTGCAGCCAAAATTACAGGGCAAGAAGTTGACGATCATGACGCTGGCGCCGGAGGGGTATAGTTTCTGGGACCGCGGGATCAATTACGTGTATGGCGACCTGCGGCGGACATACTTTCGCGATGAAAGTTTTGATCTTGTGGTGTGCGTTTCAACGCTGGAACATATCGGGCTGGAGAACCAGAGGTTTCATTCGACCAATTTGGAGGAAACCGCTGCCGGCGGATCACACCTGGACGCGGTGAAGGAGTTTGGTCGCGTGTTGAAGCCGGGAGGAAGGTGCTACATCACCGTGCCATTCGGGAAGAAGTTTCGCGGTAAGTGGCACCAGGTGTTTGATAGCGGCATGGTGGATGAAGTGGTGGAGGCGTTTGCGCCTGTGAGGGTGACGGAGACGTACTTCCGGCATTTACCGGATGCGGGCTGGCAGACGTCCTCACGCAGCGCGTCGGCCGACGCGATCTATTTTGATTACGAGGTGGACAAGCCGTGGAAGGGCTGTCCGGCGACGGCCGAGGCGGTGGTTTGTTTGGAGATGGAGAAGTGATGGAGGATTTTGAATTTAAAATTTCAAATTTGAAATTTTAAATCAGAAATTATTTCTTAAACCTTAACTTGCGGGTTACCGAGCGGGCGCCGAGGCTGGCCTGGACCATGACGGCCTGTTCGGCTTCAACCTGGGCGTTGATGGGAACGGCGAGGTCAGCGTGGCCTTCAGCATTGGTGGAGGTGGTAAGGATCATGGGATTGTCCGAGGGGGCGGCGTTCATGATCCAGATTTTGGCAGATGCGATGGCAGAACCTTTGTCGCTGACCAGGAGTTTGAGTTTGAGAGAGCCATCTTGAAATGAGGGCGAGCCAATCCATTTGAGGGAGACGCCGTCACCTTGAACGTCTTCCACGTCACCGGTCATGGAGAGGGCGGAGGTGATGTCGCCCTGCTGGATGGTATCGACCATGGTCTTGTGCTGGGCCTTGAGCAATTCATGGGTCGCTTCTTCCGTGAGGTTTTTCCGGGCGTACGAGGTGGTACGTTTGCCCACGCATTGTCCCTTGAGAAAGACCATGGTTTGGAGCAACAGGTCGGCCTGGCGCGCTTCACTTTGCACGTGATAGGTGGCGTCTTCGTGTTTTACGTCCGTATTGAAGCCGAAGATCGTCATGGTGAAGGTTTGTTGCGTCTCAGCGGTTCCGGAAATGTGCCGCCCCTCCGGGGCTCCAATCTTCCTGCCAGCCTACCCAGACCTTCCGGTCTGGGCTAACTCATTTCGCGCCTACGGCGCTGGTGCATGACGAGTTTTCCAGAGGTCAACCTTTCAGAGAGGCACAATGCCGCCCGGTTTGACTTTGTAACCTCAGGGGCTAAAGCCCACTCTGGGTTTCGCTTTACCGCAGGCATAAATGCCTGCTCCACCCTGTGATTCCCCGCGTCTTCTTTTTACGCAGGGCATAAATGACTGTTCCACCCAGTGTCCCCCTGCGTTGGACTCAAACACCATGTCATTTTCAACAACAACGGCGGTCATCGTGAGAATTCCCTGAATCGGCGTTTATGGTGCCGACACTTTCGGGGTCCCTCTCGTCGCGCTCACCGCAAGCGGCTCGCGCTTGCTCGGGATGACAGGGGTAGAGCAATTCACGTTTGAGCCATCGTCTGCCATCCGTCATCATTCGGCAAAACCTGTGCGTTCGGATCACATAACACATGTGATTGGTCGCGTAATGAGCGCGCGCAATTAAAAAACATTAACACCATTCAGAATCAACGGCTTGACACCCCTGCGAATGGAAATTACATTTGAGTGTTTAGCCCCATCAGTCGCGCATTATATACAGGCCCATTCATGCCGGACAATAACTACTTCACCCGCTACATCCCACTCCTGTTTCAGGTGGTGGTCGGCTTTGGGCTGGCTGCCGTGATGGTCACGCTGTCAACCCTGGTGGGCCAGCACAAACGAACACGCGCCAAAGACACCGCCTACGAGTGCGGCATTGAGCCCACGGGCGACGCCCAGCAACGCTTCAGCGTGAAGTTTTATATGGTTGGCATGCTGTTCATCCTGTTTGACGTGGAGGCCGTGTTCCTTTATCCCTGGGCGGTGATTGCCCGCGAGCTGAAGATGTTCGGCTTTTACGAGATGCTGCTCTATATCGGTCTGGTGCTGGTTGGCTTCTTCTATATATGGAAGAAGGGCGTATTGGACTGGAACCTGCCCGAGAGGAGCGAACGCTAATGGCACTGGTACCGGCGATCACTGATATCGAACAACTGAAGGACCGTCCGGCGGTTGCAGCCCTGCTGGGCTGGAATGCCAAGGCGGTGACGGGCGCAAAGTTTGATCGCGATGAGCTTTCCATCTATGTGGCGCGGGAGAACATACGCGACGCGGTGGCACATCTTAAGTCAGCGGGGCTGACAGACTACATGTCCGACGTGACGTGTGCTGATTATTATCCGCGTGAGCCGAGGTTTGAACTGGCTTATCACCTGCTCTCGATTAGCCGCAAAGAGCGCGTAAGGCTCAAGGTGCAGATTTCCGGCGATGATCCGGTGCTGGAATCGATTACCGGAGTGTGGCCTTCAGCCAACTTCTTTGAACGCGAACTCTTTGATCTGTTCGGCATACGCTTCCTTGGTCATCCTTACCTGCGCCGGCTAATGCTGCCGGAAGACTGGGAAGGCCACCCGCTGCGCAAGGATTATCCCGTGGAGGGTTTCCGCTAATGGGCCACTTGAGTGCCACACCAGTCGTTGATCGAACTGATGACCGGACCATGATTCTGAATATGGGCCCGCAGCATCCGTCCACGCACGGCGTACTGCGGTTGCTGCTGGAAATTGACGGCGAGGCGGTTGTCCGCATGGTGCCGGACATCGGCTTTCTGCACACCGGCATTGAGAAGACCTGCGAAGCCAAGTTTTACCAGCAGATTGTCCCGCTGACGGACCGCATTGATTATCTCTGCCCGATGGTGAACAACCTGTGCTACGTGCTGGCGGTGGAGAAGCTGCTGGGGATGGAGATTCCTCCACGCGCCGTGTGGATGCGCGTGCTGCTGGCGGAACTGCAGCGCATCAGCTCACACCTGGTCTGGCTGGGCACGCATGCCATGGACATTGGCGCCATGTCAGTGTTCCTGTATTGCTTCCGTGAACGTGAAGACCTGCTGCGCATTTATGAGATGGTCTCCGGCCAGCGAATGATGACTTCGTATTTCCGAATTGGCGGCCTGGCAATGGAGCCGCCGATCGGATTCTTCCAGGCAGTGAAGAAGTTTATCGACAACTTTACCGAGAAGATTGACGAATACGAAGACCTGCTGACCGGAAACCGTATCTTTATTGATCGCCTGAAGGGTGTGGCGAAGATGGATGCCGAGGCAGCAAAACTGATTGGCCTGAGCGGGCCGTCACTGCGCGCCAGCGGCGTTGATTTTGATATACGCCGCGACTTCCCATACGGCGGTTACGAGAACTTCAAGTTCAAGGTCCCGGTATCAAACGACGGCGACGTGTGGGCGCGTTATGTATGCCGCGTACAGGAAATGCGGCAGTCGCGCGAGATCTGCAAGCAGGCGCTGGAAGGCATGCCGACCGGTCCGATCAAGGCAGATGCTCCCAAGATCGTTCTTCCCGATCGCGAGAAGATGAAGACGCAGATGGAAGCGTTGATCTATCACTTCAAGATCGTGACGGAAGGCTTTGCTGTTCCTGCGGGCGAGGTGTATCAGGCCATTGAATCGCCTCGCGGCGAGATGGGGTATTACATCGTCAGCGACGGCAGCGCCAAACCGATGCGCGTGCACATGCGCTCTCCATCGTATGCAAATCTTCAGGCTCTGCCGCAGATGTGCGAGGGCAAGCTGATTGCTGATGTGGTGGCGGCGATCGGAAGTATTGATATCGTCCTCGGAGAGATCGATAGATAATTTTGAATTTGTAATTTGAAATTTTTAATTTGAAAACCGCAAGACCGGAACGACATTTGAACGAAAAGACGCAGGAACTTAGAGATAGAACAAAGGCCTATGCGTTACGAGTGATCCGATTGTTCCGCTCTTTGCCACGATCGATTGAAGCGCAGGTGATGGGCAAGCAGTTGTTACGATCAGGAACCTCGGTTGCGGCCAATGATCGGGCAGCCTGCCGGGCAAGATCGCGGGCTGAGTTTCTTTCCAAGCTGTGCATTGTTTTGGAAGAAGCAGACGAAAGCATATTGTGGATCGAGTTGCTAGCCGAGAGTGGGACCTTAAAGAAAGACAAAGTTGAGGAGTTGCTCGACGAGTCCAGGCAACTCACGGCAATATTTACGGCAGCCACGAGTACGATGCGACAGCCGAAGCAAATTTGAAATTAGAAATTAGAAATCAAACATTCAATGGCAGCTATCTCAGAAAAACTCGACGCTTTCTTCACGGAGAAAATGAAGGAGTATCCAACCAAGCGGTCTTTTCTCGTCCCGATGCTCCTTTACAGCCAGGATGAAGTTGGTGCGATTACGGACGATGTTGTCGCGCACCTGGCGAAGAAGACTGAGCTGACGGAACTGGAAGTCCGCAACGTGGTGAGCTATTACTCCATGCTGCGCACCAAGCCAGTGGGGAAATATAACGTCCAGGTCTGCACCAATATCTGTTGCATGCTGCGCGGGGCTGACGAGCTTTACAGCCACTGCAAGAAAACGCTTGGCATCGGCCACAAGCAGACCACACCCGACGGCATGTTCTCACTGGAAGAAGTGGAATGCATTGGCGCATGCAGCTGGGCGCCTGCCGTACAAGTTAACTACGATTTCCACGAGAACCTTACGCCCGACAAGATGGATGCGGTGCTTGATGGGTATCGGAAGAACAAGGCAAAAAGCTAAATGGCTGACCTAGTTTCACATCCCGACGAAATACGTGTGGTATCCCAGCGCTTTGGCAAGGGAGCGGCTGATATCACCAAATATCTGGCGCTTGACGGCTACAAGGCCGTCGAGAAGGCTCTGAAGATGCAGCCGGACGAAATCATCAATGAGGTCAAGACTTCGAACCTTCGTGGTCGCGGTGGAGCGGGCTTCCCTACCGGCATGAAGTGGAGCTTTGTCCCCAAAGAATCAGCGGCGCCCAAATATATTCTGGTCAACGGCGACGAGTCTGAGCCCGGCACGTGCAAAGACCGGCTGATCCTGGAACATGATCCGCATTCGATCATTGAAGGCGTGATGATTGCCGGACTGGCCGTGGGAGCAAAAGCCGGCTACGTATATATACGCGGCGAATACAGATATCTGGTGGACATCATGCGCAAGGCGATTGCCGACGCGTACGCCAAGAACTTTCTGGGCAAGAACATCTTTGGCAGCGGAAAAGAATTCAACGTTTACTGGCATACGGGCGCGGGCGCGTATGAAGTGGGCGAAGAGTCGGCGCTGATGGAATCGCTGGAAGGCAAGCGCGGTATCCCACGCATTCGTCCGCCATTTCCTGCTGTGGTTGGATTGTGGGGCGGGCCGACGGTCATTAATAATGTCGAGTCGCTGGCGTCAGTCCCGCACATCATCCTGATGGGCGGACAAAAGTTTGCCGATTATGGACCACCGAAGAATGGTGGCACGCGTCTGTTCTGTCTGAGCGGCCATGTAAAGAATCCCGGGGTTTATGAGCTTCCACTCGGGTATCCGATGAAGAAGCTGATTTACGAGATTGGCGGCGGCATTACCAATGGCCGCAAGCTGAAAGCGGTGGTTCCCGGCGGATCTTCCACCTTCCTGCTGACTGCGGAAGAAGCGGAAGGCATCAACCTGGATTTTGATTCGTTTGCCAAGCGCGGAGAATTTCTCGGCTCCGGCGGTGTGGTGATTCTGGACGATCAAACCTGCATGGTGAAATTCGCGCTGCGGGTGATGAAGTTCTACCAGCATGAGAGCTGCGGCTGGTGTATTCCGTGCCGAGAAGGAACGGACTGGCTCAAGAAAACCCTGACACGCTTCCATAACGGCGGGGGCTTGAGGAAAGATATCGACAACATCAAGTACCTGGCGCAGAACATGCTGGGCAGGACGTTCTGTCCGCTGGGCGATGCAGCGGCGATCCCGACGATGTCTATTGTCGACAAGTGGCGCAGTGAGTTTGAAGCGCACCTGGAAGGCAAGCCTTGTCCTTATGATCCGACAGCCAGTATTACGGAGCTGCCGGTGTTGTCCTCACACTAAGTAGTCAACGAACAGAAAGAAGTCATTGACCACGGTAACTTCCAATTCGCTGGCAGAAACGCACATGGATCAGGACACGCTGCTGGATCTTCTTCGCACAAGCAAGCAGACGTTTCTTTCGAGCTTTGCCGGAATAAGTGATGCAGACAGCCGTAAACATCCGGGTGAAAACTGCTGGTCAGTGCTGGACACGGTGGAGCACCTGACTGCGGCTGAAGGCGTGATGCTAAGGCTGATTACGGAGACACGCTGCAAAAAGCAGGAAGATTTGCCCAACCGTGAGCGGCTTTTTCTGGCGGTATTGACGGACCGAAGGCGCAAGATGGAGTCGCCTGAAAGTGGAAAGCCGCAGGGTCGGTTCGCGAATCTGGAAGAAGCGGCGGCGCAGTTTACCAGTTCGCGCGATCAAGCCATACAGTTTGTAGAGCAGTGCAAGGAAGACCTGGGCGAAACCCAGGTGACGCATCCACATTCGGCGGCAGGAACGGTAAGCACGCGCGAGATGGTGATTATCATGGCGCGGCATGCGGAACGCCACGCGTTGCAGATTGAAGAGATCAAAACCACATTGGGCCTACACGCCGGCAAAACCGCGGGGAGCCAGGGTTAAAAAATATCTATGCCAGATGTAACAATAACCGTCGACGGAAAAAAGGTTGTCGCTCCCGCAGGCACGCTGCTGATTGAGGCCTGCAAAGCTGTGGGCATTGAAGTGCCATCCTTCTGCTATTACCCCGGACTCTCATTGCAGGCCGCGTGCCGCATGTGCCTGGTCCGGATTGAGAAGATGCCCAAGCTGCAGACCGCGTGCACGGTGCCGATCACCGAAGGCATGGTTGTAGCCACGGATACGGAAGAAGTGCGGCAGGCGCGCAAGTCAATGATTGAGATGCTGCTGGGTAACCATCCGCTGGACTGCCCGGTGTGCGATGCCGGCGGCGAATGCGAATTGCAGGACATGACTTTCAAGTATGGCGCGGCCGAGTCGCGCTATATGGAAGGCAAGCTGCATAAAGAAGAGCAGCAATGGTCACCGGTGGTGTTCTTTGACCGTCCGCGCTGCATTTTGTGCTACCGCTGCGTGCGCGTGTGCGGTGAAGGTATGGATGTGTGGGCGCTGGGCATACAGAACCGCGGATCAAGCTCAGTGATTGCGCCGAATGAAGGCGACCATCTGGATTGCGAAGAATGCGGCATGTGCATTGACATCTGCCCGGTGGGCGCGCTGACGTCCGGCGCGTATCGCTATAAGACGCGTCCGTGGGAGATGAAGCACGTGGGCACCATCTGCACGCATTGCGGCGATGGCTGCAAGACCACGCTGGGAGTTCGCCGCTCAGACACGGGCATGGATATCGTGCGCGGTGATAATCGCGACAAGAATGGCATTAACGGCGACTTCCTGTGCATCAAAGGCCGCTACGGCTTTGACTTTGCCAACCATCCGGACCGTTTGCGGCAACCGCTGGTGCGTCGCGATGGGAAGCTGGTGCCAACATCCTGGGAAGAGGCCGTGGATTACGCAGGCAAGAAGCTGCGCGAGATACGTGACAGCAAAGGCGGCCAGGCGATTGGCGTGATTGGCTCCAACAGGACGACCAACGAAGAAAATTACCTGCTGCAGAAGTTTGCCCGTGTGCTATTGGGAACGAATAACATCGACCACCATCGCACAGCAGATTACGCGGCGTTTGCGCGGGCGATTGCCGGAAAGAAAGATGCAACGGCAACGATGCGTGATGTGTCCAGCGCGCCGGCGATCCTGCTGATCGGGAATGATCCCACGGAGCAGCATCCGCTGCTGGCCTGGAATATCCGCACGAATGTCCGGTTGAACCGCGCGAAGCTTTACGTGGTGAACTCACAGGCGATCAAGTTGCGGCGGCAGGCGACGAACTTTGTACAGATCGGCGCAGGCAAGGAAGGCAAGTTTGTTGCGTTCCTGAATGGCGATGACGCGGCAGCGGGTGCGCTGACCAGCGCTGCCATCACCAATGACGGACTCAAGAAACTGCGCGACGAGTTGAAAGCCACGAAAGGCCTGGTCATTATCTTTGGATCAGAGATTCGCGGAACAGACGTGGCTTCACTGGTGAAGTTTGCTCCCGCAGGCGCGAAGTTTATCTGCCTGGGCGACTATGCCAACTCACGCGGCGCGGCAGATATGGGCATGACGCCTGATCTGCTGCCCGGTTACACGGCCGTGGCGCAAGGCGCGAAGTTCAAGACAGAATGGGGCACGCTGCCCGCAGGCAAAGGCCTCTCCATCAGCGAGATGATGCAGGCGGCGAAAGACGGCAAGCTGGCGGCGCTGTATGTTGTCGGCTCGAACCCGGTCACTGATTACAGCTTTGATCCCGCGGCGTTGAAGAATACGTTTGTGGTGGCACAGGAATTGTTCCTGACGGAAACAGCGTCACTGGCTGATGTGGTGTTCCCTGCCGCTTCGGCGTACGAGAAATCCGGCACCTTCACCAACACCAGCGGCGACCTGCAACTGCTGAAGAAAGCGGGCGACCTTGCGGGTGTCCGCAGCGACTTTGAAATTATTGTTCGCGTATCAGAACGTATGGGCGCCGATGTACGGCAGTTGGTTCCTTTCGGTGGCGATGTTCGCGCCGATATGGGACAGACGCGCGGAGCACAATCGGGCGAAGCGGACCGGCATTCCGTGTGGCTCGCCGCCAATAACATGGAGACGCGGCTCAGCCCGTTTGACAATATGGCCATCCTGGACGAGATCCAGCGACTGGTTCCGGGCTATGAATTTTCACGGCTTAACCTGCTGGCCGGCAATGAGCAGCATGTGACCGCCGCAGAGTTGAGCAAGGCGGGCGTGGCAGATGGATTGGTCCAGATTGTTCCGGCGAATGACACGCTGTTTACGTCCGGAACGCTGGGACGTTATTCAAAGGCGCTGAATTCGGTGGAGGAAAATAAACGTCGCACGTCGCCGAATAAAGAAGTGATGGCGGATTGAGCGGTAGTTGGTAATTCGGGGATAGCCTTTAGCACTTAGCCATTAGCCCTTAGTAAAGCGTGCTTTCGAGGGCAACCGTAAGCTAAAGGCTAAAGGCTAAAGGCTAACGGCTTCACTCAGGAAAGAGTTTCACCGTAGACAAATCGTGAGCATAACCATTTTCATTCTCGCTGCTGTTATCAAGATCGTGCTGATCGTGTTCATCATGCTTACGGCCGTGGCCTATACCACATGGCTGGAGCGCAAAGTGGTGGCACGCATTCAGAACCGCTGGGGCCCCACACGCGTTGGTCCGTTTGGGCTACTGCAACCGCTGGCGGACGGAATCAAGTTCATCCTGAAAGAAGACCTGGTGCCATCCGGCGTACACAAGGGCCTGTACATCATGGCTCCGATGCTGGCGCTGGCCATGGCACTGATCTCATTCGCGGTGATTCCGTTTGGTGACGCGGTCAGCATCCGCGGCTACCAAATCCCGCTGCAGATCACCGGCGTTACGATGGGCGCGGATGGCGGACGCAGCGACATCAATATCGGCCTGCTGATTATCCTGGGCGCTACGTCGATTGGCGTGTATGGGATCGCGCTGGCGGGATGGTCTTCGAACAGCAAATATTCCCTGCTGGGCTCGCTGAGAGCCAGCGCGCAGATGATCAGCTATGAACTAGCGCTGGGATTGTCACTGGTCGGCATCCTGCTGCTCTCAGGCAGCCTGAGCCTGCGCGAGATAGTGAACCAGCAATCGAATACCTGGGTGATTGGCGGATTCAATACCCACCTGCCGCACTGGTATATCTTTCCGCAGTTCATTGCGTTCTTTATTTACCTGATGGCAGCGTACGCGGAGACAAACCGCATCCCGTTTGATCTGCCGGAAGCCGAAACCGAACTTGTTGCGGGCTACCACACGGAATACAGTTCCATGAAGTTTGCCATGTTCTTTATGGCGGAATACCTGAACATGTTCACGGTGGGCTGCCTGGCGACCATCCTGTTTTTTGGCGGATGGCACGGCCCGGCGCTTCCCTTCCTGCCGCCGCTGCTGCAGGCGATCCTGCCGCTGCTTTATTTCGCGGCCAAGGTGCTGTTCTTTATCTTTCTCTATATATGGATCCGCGGCACGCTGCCGCGTTTCCGTTATGACCAGCTCATGGCGTTTGGCTGGAAGTTTCTTCTGCCACTGGCCATTGCCAACATTATTGTCACAGGCCTGATTGTGGCACTGGGGGCCTAACCGGATGGTTCATCAGATACTGTTCATCATTTTCGCCTTGATGTGCGTGGCCGGCGCGGTCAACCTGCTGCGGCAGACCCATCCCATCAACAGCGCCTTGTCACTGGTGGTGGTGATGGCGTCACTGGCGCTGATCTACCTGCTGCTGGGCGCGGAATTTGTGGCGGCCATCCAGGTGATTGTTTATGCCGGCGCCATCATGGTGCTATTCGTCTTTGTGATCATGTTGCTCAATGCCGGGGCGGAAGAACGATCTTCCGGCAGCCGCATTGCGCTGATTATCGGCGTGCCGGGTGCGCTGGTGCTGGGCGTGCTGGTGGGCTGGATCATGATTGGCCAAAACAAGCAGCTTGGTTCGGTGGCGATCAGCGCTACGGACTTTGGCGAGACACATTTCATCGCGCGGCTGCTGTTCCGCGATTTCCTGCTGCCCTTTGAAGTCACCTCTGTGCTGATCCTGATTGCGATCATGGGCGCAGTGGTGCTGGGAAGGAAGGAGAGCTAATGGTCCCACTTTCCTGGTATCTGATTTTGAGCGCGGTGCTGTTCTGCCTGGGCGTGCTGGGCTTTCTACTGAAACGTAACATCATCACCATCTTCATGTCGATTGAGTTGATGTTGAATGCCGTGAACCTGAGCTTTGTGGCTTTTGCCAATTACTGGAACGCGCGCGGCGGGCTGTTACCGAGCGGCAAAGCAGTGGTTGGGCTGAGCGGCCATGTGTTTGTCTTCTTTGTAATGGTGGTGGCGGCGGCGGAAGCCGCGGTTGGACTTGCCATTATCATTGCCGTGTTCCGCACGCGTGAAACCTTGAACGTTGACCGGGTAAACCTGCTGAAACTATGACGGATAACTTACATCTCTGGGCGATTCCCTTACTGCCGCTGGCCGGTGCTGCCATCAATGGCCTCTTTGGACGCCATTTCAAGAACAGGGTGGTTTCCACGGTGGCGCTGTTCTTTACGGCCATGTCTTTTGGCTGGGCGGCGTGGGCGGTGAAGACCGCGTGGCCGGGCGGCGGCATGACGCTGCCGCATATTGAGACGCTGGGCACGTGGATCTATGCCGGCAAGTTCTCCGTTCCCTTTGGCTTTTACCTTGACCAGCTTTCCATGATCATGGTGCTGGTGGTGACGGGCGTTGGCTTCCTGATCCATATCTATTCCGTCGGGTACATGGCGCATGAAGGCGGTTACTACCGCTTCTTTGCCTATCTAAACCTGTTCATGTTCTTCATGCTCACGCTGATTCTGGCAAACAACTATCTGCTAATGTTTGTGGGCTGGGAGGGCGTGGGACTTGCGTCATATCTGCTGATCGGCTTCTTCTTTCTTAAGGACTCGGCGGCAAACGCGGGCAAGAAAGCGTTCATCGTCAACCGTATTGGCGACTTCGCATTCCTGATCGGCATGTTCCTGATCATCCAGCATTGGGGATCGTTGAATTACGACGTGGTCTTCAAGGCTGTCTCGCCGATTTCACCGGAAGCCGGCTGGGGACTGCTGACTGCGATTGCGCTCTGCCTGATGTTTGGCGCGACCGGTAAATCAGCTCAGGTACCTCTCTACGTCTGGCTGCCGGACGCGATGGAAGGCCCGACGCCTGTCTCCGCGTTGATCCATGCGGCGACGATGGTGACTGCCGGCATTTACATGATTGCCCGTTCGAATGCGATCTTCAGCCGCGCTCCGCATGCGCTGGAAGTGGTGGCGATCATCGGCTGCATCACGGCGATCTTTGCTGCGACGATGGGCCTGGCACAGACGGACATCAAGCGCGTACTGGCTTATTCCACCGTTTCGCAGCTCGGCTACATGTTCCTGGCTTGCGGCGTGGCGGCTTACTCTGCTGCCATCTTCCACTTGATGACGCATGCGTTCTTCAAGGCCCTGCTCTTCCTTGGCGCTGGATCAGTGATTCACGCCGTGGGCGGAGAGCAGGATATGCGTCGCATGGGCGGGTTGCGCAAGCTGATTCCCAGAACATTCTGGGTGATAACGATCGCCACGATTGCCATTGCCGGTATTCCGCCATTTGCGGGATTCTTCTCCAAGGATGAAATTCTTGGCCAGGTCTTTGCCAGCACCCATGGCGGTAAGATTCTTTGGGCTGTGGGACTGCTCACCGCCGGACTGACATCGTTCTACATGTTCCGCCTGTGGTTCATGACGTTCTTTGGTGAGCTGAAGCTCGGCAGCGTTGATGCCGGCGAAGAGGCCCACAAAGCCAGCGCTCCGGCACACGCCGGACATGGCGCGGCTTCACACTCGCACGGTCACGCCGACGATCACAGCCATGGGCACGGTGGCGTGCATGAATCGCCATGGATCATGATTGCGCCACTGATGGTGCTGGCGCTGCTCTCGATCATCGGCGGATGGGTTGGCATTCCGGGGTCGATGGGCGGACACAATGAGATTGGCAACTTTTTGAAGCCGGTGATGACTGCTTCAGTCTCAACTGAACACGCAGGCGAAACCGCAGGGCTGCAAGAACGGCAGACGGAAGAGCCGAAGGAAAACAACAGTGAAGAATTGATGCTGGCTGCCATCTCCGTGGGCGTTGCCTTGATCGGGTTCTACTTTGCCTGGCTGCTTTATTACAAACGTCCTGAACTTCCTGACAAGATCACGGCAAAGATCCACGGTATCTACCTGCTGGTCCTGCACAAATATTATGTGGACGAAGGTTACAGCCAGCTCATCATCAAGCCTCTGCTGGCCCTCTCCACGGTTGTGTTGTGGAAAGGCGTTGATCAGGCCGTGATTGATGGCATGGTGAACGGCGCCGGATCGGCCTCCAAAGGAATTGGCGGCGAGCTGCGGCGCATACAGTCCGGCAACATACGTTCTTACGCGGCATGGGTTGCGATTGGCGGCGCGGCCGTGATTGCCTACATGATCTATATCGGGGTGGCGAAATGACAGATTCCATTCTCACGCTCGTCACCTTCCTGCCCACCATCGGCGCTGGGTTGCTGATGCTGATGCCACGCAATGATCGTGCGCTGCGCTGGATGGCGTTGCTTACGTCAATCGTCACCTTTGCCTTCTCACTGTTTCTTCCGTTGCACTATGTCAGCGGACAGCACGTGAGCGAGCAGTCAGGCTTTCAGTTTGAGACCAACCATGCGTGGATTGGAAAAGCCATCCACTATCACATGGGCGCCGACGGCATTTCCATGTGGCTGGTGCTGCTCACCACGTTCCTGGTCCCGTTGAGCGTGCTGGTGAGCTGGAAATCGATCCATGACCGGGTAAAGGAATTTTTTGTCCTTCTTTTGGTCCTTGAGACGGCGATGATCGGCGTGTTCCTCGCCCTGGACATGTTCCTGTTCTACGTTTACTGGGAAGCCACGCTGATTCCCATGGCGCTGCTGATCGGCATGTACGGCCACGGACGCCGCATCTACGCCGCGGTGAAGTTCTTCCTGTACACCATGGTCGCGTCAGTCTTTATGCTGGTGGCCATCATCTGGCTGTACACACATACGCAGAGCTTTGATTACCTGGTGATTCGCAAATGGCTTCACGATGCAACCCAAAGCGGCAGCGTATCTCCAGCGGCGATGCAGTGGTTGTTCCTGGGCTTCTTTATCGCGTTCGCCGTAAAAGTTCCGCTCTTCCCTCTGCACACATGGCTGCCGGACGCACACGTGGAAGCCCCAACAGCAGGATCAGTCCTGCTGGCCGGTGTGCTGCTGAAGATGGGCACATACGGCCTGCTGCGCTTTAACGTTGGCCTGTTCCCCCATGAAGCTCTGCGCAATTCCGGATGGATCAACGTGCTGGCCATTATCGGAATCATTTATGGCGCGCTGGTGGCGCTGGTGCAGCCGAACTTAAAGAAGCTGATTGCCTATTCATCCGTCAGTCACCTGGGCTTTGTTGTGCTGGGCATCTTCACGCTCACACAGGCGGGTACCGACGGCGCTGTGTACCAGATGCTGAACCATGGCATCTCCACCGGCGCACTGTTCATGCTGGCGGGCATGCTTTACGACCGCAAGCACACCTACGAGTTCAAGGAATTCGGCGGGCTGGCTACGCCGATGCCGATCTACGCGACGTTCTTCCTGATCGTGGTGCTGTCATCCGTCGGCCTGCCGCTGATGAACGGATTCGTGGGCGAGTTCCTGGTGCTGAGCGGAGCGTTCCAGTTCAAGATGATTTATGGCATCCTGGGCGCCAGCGGCGTGATCTGGGGCGCAGCCTACCTTCTGGTGATGTATCAGAAGGTCTTCTACGGACCGATCCATCACGACGAAAACAAAACGCTCCCTGACATTGACGCTCGCGAACAGATATCACTGTGGCCTCTTGCCGTGATGGCGTTAATCATGGGCGTGGTATCACCCTACTGGATGAAGTCGATTGATCCGTCAGTAGCGGCGTTGCGGACGCAGAACGCGCAGGCGACCAGTGCAGGTGACACATTGAAAGCCAATCCGAAACAAAACGTTGCATTCACGGCGGGTGGACAGAAATAGAATGAATCCGATTCCTTCAATTGATTACATACGCATATTGCCCGAGTTGGTTCTGGTGGCCTTTGGCGTTGCCGTGATGATGATTGACCCGCTGCTGAAGCCCGGCGCAAGCCGCAAAGGGCTGGGCTATCTTTCCCTGGCAGGCACGCTGTGCGCTATTGGCGCGGCGTTTTATCAGGCAGGTGAACTGGCGCGCGATCCCGGCTTCGGCGCTCCCGGATGGTTTGGCATGGTCCGCGCCGATAGCTTTGCCATCTTCTTTCATATACTGATTCCGGCCATCTCAGCCATTTGCATTCTCGCGTCGATTGAATATCTGGAAGTGCAGAAGATCAATAGCGGTGAATATTACGCGTTGATCCTGTTCGGCACCGTTGGCATGGTGCTGATGTCGTCGGCTATTGAGCTGGTGCTGATCTTTATCGCGCTGGAAATTTCGTCGATCTCAACGTACATTCTGGCCGGCTATCGCCGGCGTACGGCCCCGGGCACGGAATCGTCCATCAAATACTTCCTGCTGGGATCGTTTGCGACTGCTTTCTTCCTGTATGGCGTGGCGCTGATGTTCGGCGCGACCGGATCGACCAGTATCGACGAAATCAGCCTGGCACTGGGCGTGGGCCACGTTCCCGGCATTCTGGCGTTCATGGCGACGGCGCTGATGATCGTCGGGCTCGGCTTTAAAGTAGCATCGGCTCCCTTCCACGTTTGGACGCCTGACGTTTATGAAGGCGCACCAGCGCCGGTTGTTGCGTTGATGTCCACGGGGCCGAAAGCAGCGGCGTTTGCCGTGATGCTGCGCATTCTGTTTGCCACCACCAGCACGGGATGGTATCCGCTGATCTGGGTATCCGCGGCGCTGTCCATGACCATCGGCAACTTTGGCGCGCTGGTACAGAACAACGTAAAGCGCATGCTGGCTTATTCCTCCATCGCGCATGCGGGATATCTGCTGGTAGCCTTTGCGGCACAGAATGACCTTGGCATGGCTGCGGCAATGTTCTACACCGCCACTTATGCCGCGATGAATGTGGGCGCATTTGCCGTGATCAGCCACATCGGCTCCACCGGCGAACGCTACGTGAATATCGACGACTATGCAGGACTGGGAAGGCGGTCTCCGCTGCTGGCGTTCACCCTGACCGTGTTCCTGCTCTCGCTCATCGGTATACCTGCCACAGCCGGGTTCCTGGGCAAGTATTACGTCTTTACCGCCGCTCTATCCGGACATGCCGGATCACTGATCTGGCTGGCGATTATCGGCGTGATCAACTCAGCCGTGGCTTCCTATTACTATCTACGCCTGATCGTCGTCATGTACATGCGCGAGCCGGTCATTGCGGAAGCTCCCGCACCGGCAAGCCCGTCCATGAAGCTGGCTCTGCTGCTGACGGCCGTTGCAACCATCTACCTCGGCGTGATTCCCGGCAAGGTGATTGACTACGCGACGCTGGGCGCGCTGAATCTGAAGCCAAGAGTACAAGCGGCGGATACGGGAACAACTAAAGGTAAGTCCGAAATCAAAGTCGTGTTCAGTCCAAAGGCTCCGGTTCCGGTGTTTGACACTCCAACGGCCAGACCGGCGAAGTAATCACCTGAATCCCGGCTGCCGATTTTGGCTGCCCTTTCTCGACATAAAGACAGTTCGAACACGGGCACTCCCGCCAGTACCGGGCTTTTCTTGCGGAATTGCCAGCGCTTGGGTCAACCACTCACAGACTGTCATCTCGCGATGAATTAAAAAATTACTCGATTACTAAATCTGACCACCCTACCGTTCATCCCAAGATCTAAAGGACTTAACACAACTCATCCCAACGGATCCCAATGGTCTGCGTTTGGTTCTCAAGCCGCGCCACGCTCCGTTCATCGGCGTCATGCTCTTGCTTTTCAATTACCCGATTACCAACTTTCCCGGTTACTCAATCTGACCACCCCTCCGCCTTCATCCCAATATCTAAAAGACTTAGCTCCATGCATCCCAATCATCCGTTTTCACTTTCGCTACGATGAACGATTTTATGTTGGTTGCTGAAACTTCAGGACTCGTCCGTGCTTATACCGCATTTGCAGGCTCTGTTCAGCGTTAATGAGTCCTAATCGGTCTTTACTAGAGGTCATGTTCTCCACCAGTCGATGCATGCGATCCAGGCATGTGTCGATTCCGGCAATCCATACGATGGGCGCCGCGTCACGCCCATCGCTGCATAGCTGCAACCGTGCAACGGTCTCAAGCCATAAACCGTTGGCTCCTGGTCTTTACTTCTCAATGCGCAAGTTTTCAAAGATCTTCTCATCAACCCCTGAGGGCTAATTCACTATGACTGATTTGCGGCTGCAAGACAAGTAAACTTTAGTTTTCTCGACCTCACTCCGGCGACGTCGTCACATCCTTTTTCGAGAAAGCCAGAGCCGCCATCGCCAGATAGCATGGCGTCATCAACAACGCGCTGAAGATAATGCCCTGCGCTTCTGGTGCGCCGTTAAAGTGGAACGCATTGGTGGCTTCCGAGAACCACCACACAGGAAACAATCCTGCCACTGGACGCCAGTCAATCACTCTTACGGCATACGGCAGCACAAGGGTGATGGTGGTGCCGGCAACCGCCAGCAACGGATGCAGCACGATGGAGTAAAACACCGCAACCGCCACGGCCATCGAACAGCACATGAGCAACGCCAGAGTCATGGGCCAGAGTCCGTCACTGCGATAGTGTCCGGCGCGGCAAAGGCCCAGGGCGATCACCCCCAGCATGAGGCTGAAGAGGCTGGTGATCATGCTGCACCCTAGCCACAATCCAGCCAGATATTGCCAGCGATAAATCCCCTTGGAGAGCACAGCCACAATACGCCGGGATTTGCGCTCGGTCTGTATGGCCGGGACCGCCAGCATGCTGCCAAGGAACAAAACGTAGAAGGCGTGCGACTGGAAGAAGAATGACACTTCCTGGCGCTGTTCATTGAAGGCAAAGATGGACGCAATGCTCAGGAGATAAAGCGCCATGATCACCACAGTGAGCCACTGCATACGCACAAAGTTGAGACCAACCAGCAGGACGGCGCGCATGCCTTAGCGTGCTCCGCTCTTGCCGGCACTGGTTGCCGGAACGGTGTAGAGACGCAGCCTGGTTCCTTCCACCACGGCTAGCGATCCCTGAGGCGAAAGTGCAAAGTAGGTATGATCGTTGGTCAGCGGGACTGAAAACAGCTTTTCGAATTTCTCAGGCCCCAGGACTTCGATACGGTCAGGCACAGTCTGGACGTAGTTTGCGCCCGTAGGATTATTACGCGCCATGCGATAGCGATTACATTCCATGGCCAGGTAGCCGCCATGGGAAACCGCTCCGTTGAATACGGTGCGAGCGTCATCCCGGGAAAAGAGCTTCCTGCCCTCCGCTGTAATGCCCACAATCCTGTCACAGCCGAAAAGCGCGACAGCATCCGGCGCAATCGCGGACATGTGACACGTGCACTCGTTGTGTTCGATCTTGAACGCAGCGGTGATGGGCTGCCACTGGCCGGAAAAATCCAGCGTGCCAACTTCACCGCGACTGTAAGAATGTGCCGGATCGCTGCTGGCAAACTTGCCATCGAGCAACGCCCAGAAAGCCAACGAGTGTTGCAAGGTGAACTGCTTGCGCGTTTGCAAGGATGCCGGGTCCAGAATTTCAACGTCCGTCTGCGCTTTGCCTTCATTCAGAACAGCGCCATCCATCAGCAACTGTGGATCGTAAAAGATCTGATTGTGGACAAGCGCAACCTCAGTGCCGGAAGGCGACACAGCAATGGTCCATGTTTCCGTGGATGCGGCGCGCTTGAGCGGCAGGTCTTTCTCAGCCAGACGCTGAAAGTCAGTGGAGTAAAGGAAGAGCTGGTCGCCGGTGCGTATGAGTAGACGGGAATCATTAACCGCTGCCACGCCTGATTCGGCGGCATTGGTGGTGAGATCAAGCTGGCGTAAATCGTGGCCGTCATGCGCGTCCAGCACGCGAATCTGCAAGGCGAAGTTACCGGCGCCACCGGACTGGCTGCGCGGAGCCAGCTTGCGTGGTTCGCGCAGACGGTTCACCTGATACACCAGAACCTTGTCTGCCGAGAGGAACACCACGCCCTGCTGACTGGTCCACTTCGCGGAAATTTCACGAGCAAAGGTGTCCAGGCCGTAGCGTTTTTGTAGATCGACGGACCAGAGAGAGGTGTCTTTCTTCGCGGCCGTGGCGAGGAGGGCGGTGCAGGTGATAATGGTGGCGAGCTTTGTCAGCAATTTCATAGTTAAGGAACAATCTGGGGGCCCTTTTCAGCAACTTTCAGTCGTCCCTTGCGGGACTTGCTCTGTCTGTTCGGCCACCCGGCACTTGCTTCGCTGCGTGCCGGGCTATTCTCCGCCGCGCCTTCGGCGCTGACTCACGGCCTGCCATCCCATGTCTGTTGCGTCTGCCGCGCCTCGCACAAGGACTAATGCTCCTTGTGTGAGCCACCATTCTGGTTTGCCAGTTCCACGAACAGGTCTTCCAAAGTACGGCGGATCGGATTCACGGCAATGACTTCTCCGCCCGCCAGCCATATCTTTTCCAGGGCGCGGCGTTGTTCCAGCGCCGGCACGGTTATCTTGATGTAGCCATTCTGCTGTGAGACTTCGAAGAGCAGCGCGTCAATGCCTTTGGCAGTGATGACAAAGCGGTCCTGCGATTCGATCAGCTCAGCAAGCGTGCCAATGCGGGCAACGCGTCCTTTGATCACAATGGCAAGACGGTCACAGATCTGCTCCAGCTCGGAGAGCAGATGTGAACTGATGAAGACTGTCTTGCCGGCGTCACGGGCGCGGAGCATGATTTCGCGCACCTGTTTGCGGCCCAGCGGATCGAGCGCGGACGTGGGCTCATCAAGAATCAGAAGATCGGGATCATTCAGCAGCGCCTGCGCCAGGCCGACGCGCTGGACCATGCCTCGCGAGAATTTTCCGGCATTGCGATTGGCAACAGCGTCGAGATCGAGCGTTACCAGCATTTCCTGCGTGCGGGCGCGAAGCTCCGGATCACGCATGCCGTTGAGCGCGCCGTAAAAGCCAATCAACTTCTTTGCCGGACGATGATACAGCGCGACGCTCTCACCCAGGAATCCAACACGACGCCGCGTGGGCACGTGGCCGAAAGGATGGTCCAGCATGCGTCCCTGGCCGGCTGAGGGAAACATCAATCCCATGGCGATGTGAATGGCAGTGGTTTTGCCCGCGCCGTTGGGACCCAGAAAACCGAAGATCTCACCACGCTCCACCCGCAATGAGAAGTCTTTGAGCGCGGTCACGCGGTCACTGTGAAAGAAGCTGCGGTACTGCTTGCTGACGCCATCGAACTCGAGGGCCGGACCGGGCATGAGGTTAAGAATAGCAGCGGGAAGTAGATTGCCAAAATCAGCGAACTGCCAGGATCGCCGATTGAAAGGCCGGGGCGATGTAATTTGTAATTTGTGAGTTGTAATTTGTGATTGGATAGCGTGCGATGGGTCCCACGGCTCACGCGCTCTGTCCATTCACGCCAAAAGCGGGCGCGAATGGGGTCCCGACTACATGCGTTCTTTGGCGAGGTTCGGGATGACGATGATTGCTTTGGATACGGAAAGTCCGCTTGGCCGGGGACAAGTCGAAGAGCAAAAAGCCCGACCAATTGGCCGGGCTCATCGCAAAAAGCTCGTGCTAAATATCCTTGTGGTTTACCCGAGAATCTTAAACGCAATCACGAGCGCGTATAGGGCCAAAGACTCAATCAAGGCGAGACCGAGAATCAGGAAGATGAACAGCCCAGGACGGGCAGCAGGGTTACGGGCCAGAGCTTCAACGGCGGAGGCAGTGGCTTTGCCCTGTCCGAGGCCGCAGAGACCGGCGGCAATTGCCATACCGAGGCCGGCGGCAATTGGAATCGCCCAGCTCTTTTCAGGGGCAGTGGCTCCGCCCTGAGCGTAGACCGGAGTAGCGACCATCAGGACGACTACCACGGCAAGGATCAACAACATTGCTTTGCGCATTTTCTCTCCTATTAAAATGCTTCCAGTGGGTGGTTGACGTCCGCCCTGGGGGACGGGGCCCTCACGCTTGAAGCAAAACTCTAGTGATCATGGGAAACGGCAAGTCCCAGATAAATCGTGGTCAGCAGCGTGAAGATATACGCCTGCAGGAATGACACGAAAACGTGTAATCCCAGGAAGATGACTGGTACCAGGAGCGGGATCAGGCTGAAGAACGTCAGGGTCACCATATCACCGGCAAAGATGTTGGCGCGAAGGCGGATAGTGAGTGACATGACACGAGCCAGATGGCTGACAATTTCAATGGGCAGCATGAGTGGGAAAAGCCACCAAACGGGGCCGATAAACTGCTTGAAATAGAGAAGACCATGCTCGCGTATGCCCTGCGCATTGTAATAAATGAAGGCAACCACGGCGCAGCCCAGGGTCGTGGCCCAGACGCCTGTGGGCGATTCCAACGTAGGTATGAGTCCAATCAGGTTGGAGACAAAAACAAAGACGAAAATTGTGGCGAGAAATGGCGTGTATCTTGCGCTGTGATGGCCAATGATGCCTTCACTCTGGTCCGTGATGAACTCATTCAGCACTTCGGCTGTGTGCTGAAGGCCGCCGGGCTTTTCCACAGACAAGCGCGAGCGAATGAGAAGAAACAGAATTATCAGCCCGCATACCACCAGAATTTCCATGGCCGTGGTGTTGTTGATGGGGACGTTCGGATTTTCAGGATGGAAAGCAGGCGGCAATGCCTGCATGATCGCGTTCACGGGTTTGCCGAACGCGTGGTTTAAGATTGCTGTGAACCACAGTTGCTCTTCCATTTGTTTGTATTAGTCCCGGATATCAGAGTACTGCCCGAAGTGCCCTGAAAGTTTCCACAACGGCAAGAATCAGGATTGCACCGACCGGCAGAGAGAGGCCCGCAAGGAGCCCAGCCAAACTGTTGGTAGTACCCCTCAATATAACATAGGCAGCAGCAGCTATCAAAAGGTAGCGGAGCAGAAAACGGGCGATCATTCCCGCGGCGGAAGGCGCATTTCCAGTGGCCTGGAAGCGATCACCTACGGCTTCTAAAGTTCGCCGCAGCCAGTAAAAATTGATCAGGGAAACCACGCATCCGAGCCCAAAGCTGAGCGCCATGGCGTGTCCGAAACGAATCCACAGAGCGGGCGCTAGAGCCAGTGCTAACGCTGTCATCATGACGATCAGCAAGCGAAAGATACGCCGGGCGAAAACCTCACCCGTTTCCATGGATGGCGCAACCCTGGGTAGTTGTTCGGTCAACCTTTGAAGTCCTCTGATAAGGCCGCACGGATGAAATAGACGAAGCCGGACACAATCCCGAAGATCAAGCCGCCTATGGGCAGCCATGTCCAATGGAGCCATTTTTGCAATAGCAGTCCGAAAACCCAGCCAATGACCGTGGCTGCCGGTAGGGTCATGCCGAGTTGGATATAACGTTCAGCTCCTACCCACATCCTTTTGGGATCGCGCGAATCAGGCATATACGTCATTTTCCAGCGGCGTACACCTTCGGCGCAACCCCCTCTCTTGGCTATAATCAATAGTTGGCATAATGGCACAGGTTGAACTCAATCCCGGAACTGCTGCGCACATCGCGGTAGGCCATTATCAAGGCGTGGACGCGCCTCTCAGCTACGGTGATACGACAGCCGAACTGGCTGAACTGCGCACTGGCTGCGGTGTATTTCGGCTTGGCTGGCGAGGCCTGGTGACTGCTGGTGGTAAAGATCGCGTGCGGTGGCTGCACAACATGACCACCAACAACGTACGTGATCTCGCAACCGGGCGCGGCGTATATGCGTTTGTGCTGAATCACCAGGGACGCATCCTGGGTGACATGACGATTTACAACCTGGGCGAATTGCTGCTACTGGAAACCGACCGCAGCCAGAGTGAGCCGCTGCTCACCGCCATGAAGCGTTACATCATTATGGACAAGGTTGAGCTAACCGACGCGCGTGAGCAATATTCTGCCACCGGCGTATGCGGCCCCAGGTCGGCGGAAGTTCTGGCCAAAGCCGGCGTTGACGTAAACGGAATGGAACCGCTGGAAGTCCGCGAGCAGAGCGTTGGCGGCGCGCAGTGCCGGGTGATCCGCGGCGGTGAACAAAAGCCGGGCTGGTATGAGATCTGGTGCGGTACCAGTGACGCGCAGCGTATAGAGGAAAACCTCAAGGAGTCGGGAGCAAAACAAATCGGCACGGAAGCACTGGAGCAATGGCGCGTGCTGCACGGGATTCCGCAATACAATCAGGACATTCGCGATCGTGATCTGCCGCAGGAAACCGGACAGATACAGGCCCTCAGCTTCACCAAGGGCTGCTATATCGGCCAGGAGATTGTGGAACGTATACGGTCACGGGGCCAGGTGCATCGTAAATTTACCGGCTTCGATTTTGGTGATGCGCTGGTAGCACCGGGAAAGTTCGACGTCGATGGCCGCACGCTGGCGGAAGTCACAACCAGCGTTGCGGTGCAGGTTGATGGCGGAACACGAAACATTGGACTGGGATATGTAAGGCACGAAGCGGTAACGCCGGAAGGAACCGTGGAACTGGGCGGAAGAAGCGTGAGAATCGCCGGGCTTCCATTTTGAACTGCTTGCCATTTTGAACTGCCTTCCATTTTGCGCTGCCTGTCATTTGAAGGGTTTGCTATTTGAACGGGCTTTCATCTGAAGGGCTGGAAATGAACGACTGGCTATTTGAATCTATTGGATCATTGAGGACGTGATGAAGAAAAAAGAGGAACAGGAATTTGTTGTCAGCGATCGTCGCCGGTTTGGTTCAGAAGGTGACTTCCGCACGGATATAGCCAAGCGTGAAGACGACGCGCCCATGCCGGCTCCAGTTGAAAAGATCGATGAAACGGGATCTTCGGCCCGGCTGATCGAAAATACTAGAGCCGAAAATCCTAAAGCCGAGCACCCTAAAGCCGAACATCCTAAAGCCGAGAAAGCCAAAGCCGAGAAGCCTGAAGCTGAGAAGCCTGAAGCTGCCGCGATATCAGCCATTGGAGACACCGCAGCCAGTCCCGAGGCCGCCACGGACCCCGACGGCAACGAAATACAGGAACCTCCCTCAGAGGGAGAGCAACTTGAGCAGTACTATGCGTATAAGGCTTCGGGCAAAAAACTGGATGAACTTTTCCAGTCAAAGCTGGGTGCGCAGGGCGCTTATCCGGAGATGACGTTTGAGAAGGTGGTTGAATCACTCTACATGAGCGCGTTGATCCAGATGGGTGCAATCCGCCAGGATGGCGAGACGCAGGCACAGATCGATATCATCGGCGCGCGCCAGACGATTGATTCCATCACCCTGATCCATGACAAAACCGTCGGGAATCTCAGCGACCGCGAAAGGTCACTGATGCAGAACGTGCTCTTTGAATTGCGCATGGCCTGGATTGAGTTGACCAACGCGATTGCCGCGCGCGCAGCGAATCCGCCATCGGGAGTGATAGCGCCTCCTGGAGTGATGCCCGGACCAAAATGAAGGCTACTCTAACCGTGCTGGGAAGCGGCACCTCCATGGGTGTGCCTACCATTGGCTGTGATTGCCGGGTATGCACATCCAGTGATCCGCATGACGCGCGCACGCGCCCTTCCATCATGCTGGAGTACAACGGCCACGTTGTGCTGGTTGATACCACGCCTGACTTCCGTCAGCAGGCCATCCGCGAGAAGATCAAACGCATAGACGCGGTGCTATACACTCACGCGCATGCCGACCACATCCTGGGACTGGATGACGTGCGGCCACTGAGCTTTCGCCATCCCGACAAGATTCCTCTCTATGCCGATGACAGCACCGCCGACGCAATGGAGGCAATCTTCCGCTACATCTTTGATCCCACGTATAAGTTCGGCGGCATTGCCCGGGTAAGCATGAACCGCATCCATGGATCAGTGCCGCTGTTTGGCGCGGTATTTGAACCGGTGAAAGTCATCCACGGTGAAGCCGAGATTCATGGCTTCCGTTTTGGCTCCGCCGCCTATCTCACAGACTTCAGCGACATTCCCGCTGATTCCATGGACAAGCTGCGCGGCCTGGACATTCTTTTTCTGGATGCACTTCGCCACAAGCCACACCCAACGCACTCCAGCGTTTCCAACTCCCTGCGGCTGGTGGAAGAGTTGCAGCCAAAGCGTGCCTTCTTCACGCACATCTCGCACGATCTTCCGCATGAAGAAACAAACAAGACGTTTCCTGACAATGTGCGGCTTGCGCATGATGGATTGAAAATGGAGTTTGACATCGCATGAAGATATTTCGTGCGCTGGAAGAAGTTCCTTCTGACCTTGGACCAACCGTTGTCTCTGTCGGCAACTTTGACGGCGTGCATTGCGGGCACCGGCATGTGCTGAGAGAAGTGGTGCGCCGGGCAAAGGAGTCTGGCAGCAAGGCGGTGGCGGTTACATTCAATCCTCATCCTGTGCGGATTCTGCGGCCTGAAGTCGCACCCAGAATGATCACACCGCAGGCCGCGAAGGAAAGATTGCTTGCGGCCAGTGGACTGGACGCGCTGCTGGTACTTCCCTTCACTCGCGACTTTTCCATGACGACGGCGGAGGAATTTGCGCGCAGGATTCTGGTGGACAAGCTGCACGCGAGTGAAGTGCATGAGGGCGATAATTTCCATTTCGGCCATAAAGCAGAAGGCACACCACAAACACTCACACAACTGGGACAAACTCTGGGGTTCAGCGTGAAGCTTTATCCAGTGATGATGATGCGGGGCACGCCGGTCTCAAGCAGCCAGATACGCGGACTGATTGGCCAGGGCAAAGTCAGCCGTGCTGCCAGATTATTAGGCCGCGCATTCAGCATTACCACGGCGCCGGGCCGCGGACGCGGCTTTGGCCATAAATATACCGTTCCCACCATCAACCTGAGCCGCTATGACGAACTTGTGCCGGGTAACGGCGTTTATCTAACGCGAACGCGCGTGGGGAATGAGACGTTTAATTCGGTGACGAATGTGGGCAATCGTCCCACGTTTGGCGAGGATTCATTTGCCATTGAAACGCACCTGCTCGACTTCCATCCTCTCGAAGTGACAGCGCAGACCGAAGTGGAAATTTCCTTCCTGCAATGGCGACGCGCTGAAATGAAGTTCCCTTCCGTGGACGCGCTCAAGGAGCAGATTGGCAAAGATGTGGAGAGAGCGAAGAGGTATTTTGGGTTGTTGCGAAAAAGCTCCTAGCTTGCGACGCAGTTCGAGGGAGTCCTCCAAACCCGCAAATCGTGGCTTGATCCCCCAACGTTTGTTTCACGGCCGCTCGCTTAACCCGCCGCATCGCCGTCATAAATCATCGGCAATGACACCGTAGCTTCGCAGCCTGTGCGGTCTTCGCGGTTCGCCAGCAACAGCACGCCTCCGTGCGCTTCCGCCACCTGCCGGCTAAGAATCAGGCCAATGCCGCTACCGCCGTGCTTGGTGGTGAAGAAAGGCACAAAAAGATTGTCGCTATTCAAAAGCCCGTGGCCCTGATCGCGAATGTAAATCTCCACGCTGCGGGCATTGGTGCGCCAACCCACTTCCACCGTACCTGCCTGCTTCAGTGAAGGATCAAGCGATGCATCCACGGCGTTGCGAATGAGGTTGATGAGAAGCTGATCAAGCTGATCAGGATCGGCGTCTATCATCACGGTTGGTCCGGAAACAACCTTGACGGGCAAACGACGCTCCAGAGATGCGGCCCGCTGAACCAGTGGCTCAACCTCAATCCGGGTTCGCGAAGGCGCAGGCATCCGTGCCAGCTGCGTGTACGCCTGCATGAATCGCCCAAGCGATTCCACGCGATTTTCAATCACACGCAGACCCTGCTGCATGTCCTGATTTACGTCGGCCGGAAGCAACACACGGGAAGTCAACGCAGAAAGAGTTCCGGCAATCGACTTGATCGGCGCCAGCGAGTTATTCAATTCATGGCCCAGCACGCGAATCAGCCTCTGCCATGCCTGGCGCTCTTCTTCACGCAGAGCGCGGCTCAGGTCAGAGATGATCAGCAACTGGTGGGGCACGCCGTTTTCGCGAAAACTGGTATGGCTTACGGCCCAGCGCCCATGCTTGCCGGGAAAAGTCATCTGCACGTTTTGCGGTTGCGGCGATTGCAGAAGATCAGCCAATCCAAGTTCGCTCGCCGTCAGGCCAAGCATGCGGTGTCCGATGCGTCCCATCAACTGCTCACCCGCGCGATTCACAATGCTCAGCCTCTGCTGCTGGTCAAAAGTAAAGACGGCCACATCAATTTCCATCATTACTTTCTTGAGCAGGGCCGTGGCTTCCAGGGCGTTTACTTTCTGGTGCTGAAGCCGCGTAGCCAGCGCGTTGATCTCAAAGATGAGGTCCGCCATGGAGTCTTCCCTGCTGCCGCCGCGGAGGCGAAAAGAAAAGTCATCTTCGCGGATCGCAGCCACCATGTTGGAAAGCGTCTGCAGGGGACGCAGAATCTGCGTGTGCAGGGCTGATGTGCCGAACATCCAGCCCAGAACCAGGAAAACCGTAATAGTCCACTTGAATTCGCCTGAATGTCCGCTGAACCAGAGAAGAAGCTCCGCCACCAGAACGCCCGGGGCGCTGACAAGAAAGCTCATCAGCATCATGCGCGTATCAAAGTTATACCTGTGACGTGGCGTGTTGGAAGTTTCTCTCTCCGGCGATAGAACGGACTGAAAGAGCGGATCAGAGGCCATATTTTTGCATGCGCCGGTAAAGTGCGCTGCGGCTCAAACCCAGTGCCTCCGCGGCATGACTGATATTGCCGGAGTGGCGTGACAGCGCTTTCTTGATCAGGAGATATTCTACTTCTTCCAGGCTCATGTCCTCTATCTTGGCGGAGCTGGTACGCTCGGCCTCCAGGCCAAGATCCGCCGGCTGGACGCAGTCACCCGTGCTCATCAACACGGAACGCTCCACCGCGTGGTCAAGCTCGCGGACATTCCCCGGCCAGGGATGTTCCAGCATCTTCTGCATGGCCAGCGGCTCAAAGCCTCTCATGTTCTTGCGATAACGCTGCGAATAGACCTTGAGAAAGTGCGCCGCAAGCAAGGGAACATCCTCTTTGCGATCACGCAGCGGCGGAATGTGTAATTCCACGGTGTTCAGGCGAAACAGCAAGTCGGACCGGAAACGACCCTCCGCCGACTCGAGCTTCAAATCGGCGTTGGTCGCTGAGAGCACACGCACATCCACTTTTGTGGTTTTCGATGATCCCACGCGTTCCATCTCGCCGGTCTCAAGCACGCGCAGCAGTTTGGCCTGCTGCTTCATGGGGACGTTGGCGATTTCGTCCAGAAAGAGCGTGCCCTTGTCAGCCAATTCAAAGCGGCCGACGCGGTCCACGCGCGCATCCGTAAACGCGCCTCTCACGTGACCGAACAGCTCGCTTTCAAAAGTGCCTTCCGGCAGCCCGCCGGTGTTCACCGTAACCATGGGACGGCCACTGCGCGGGGACAACACATGCAGCGTCTGCGCGACAACTTCTTTGCCTGTTCCATGTTCGCCCGTGATAAGAACATTGGCGTCACTGGGGCCAATGCGGCTCAGCAGTGTCAGCAACGGCTGCATGCCTTTGGATTCCGCAATGAACGTGGGACGGTTCTGCGCGCGCAGCAGGCTGTTCTCTGCTTCCAGACGCTCAGCGCGGCGCATGGTGCGGTATAGATCAACCTGGGTGCGGATGATACTCAGCAGGCGCGGATTTTCCCATGGCTTCTGAACGAAGTCGCGCGCGCCTCGACGCATGGCTTCTACGGCCAGTTCCACACTTCCCCACGCGGTCATTACCACCACGGGCAAACGGCCGTCCGCGGATTGCACGCGGGAAAGCAATTCCATGCCTTCCTGTCCGGACGTGGTGTCTCGCTGGTAGTTCAGGTCCATCAGCATCACGTCAAATTCATTGCTCTGCACCGCTTCCAGAGCCGCAGCCGGACTGCTGACCGCTTCCGTGACGTAGCCTTCGGCTTTAAGCAAAAGACGGAGCGCCTCGCGAACGTCGGCCTGGTCGTCGGCGATCAAAACGCGGGCCTGCTCCACTTTTTGTGAGCTCGTGCCAACTACGCGTCCTAGTTCCTCTGCTCTGATCGCCACGAATAGGTCTCCTGATGTTTTAAAGATGTATTTGAATCTTCGGCTATGCCGTCGCCGTGTCCTGCACCGGTGCTGTGTCTTCCACTACCCAACCGTCCTTCAACTGAATCACCCGATTGCCAAACGCTGCATTGGCCTCAGAGTGTGTGACCTGGATGATGGTTGTGCCTTGGTCATTCAATCGTTTGAATAGTTCCATGGTCTCGCGCGCTTGCGCGGAATGCAGGTTGCCGGTGGGCTCATCCGCCAGAATCAGCTTGGGATTGCCGGCAACAGCGCGGGCCACGCCGACCAGTTGCTGCTGCCCGCCGGAAAGCTGGTTGGGATAAAGGTCCTTCTTACCTACAATCTGGAAGCGGTCCAGTATGTCGGCGACCATGGATGCACGCTGCGCACGCGGGATATCACGATAGGACAACGGTACGTCGATATTCTCCTGCACGGTCAGGTTATCCAGCAGGTGATAGCTCTGGAATACGAAGCCGATATATTTGCGATTCAGTTCGGCGCGCTTCTTGCGATCGAGCTTGTGCACCAGATGGTCGGCGAACACGTACTCGCCGGCCCAGCCATCATCCAGCATGCCAACAATGCTCAATAGCGTTGTCTTACCCGCGCCAGAGGGACCCATGATGGTCACAAATTCGCCTTCGCGAATATGCAGGTTGATGCGGCGCAGTAACCACATGGTTCCCGCCGGGGTCTTAATCGTCTTTTCCACGTTCCGAAGTTGAATCATTCCAGTCCTTCTATGCTGTTAAATCCCTGACAGTCCATTATTCTCTCATTCGTAACGCAAGGCCACCATGGGGTCAACCCGGGCGGCGCGGCGGGCCGGCAGATAACAGGCCGCAATGGCCACCAGCAGCAGCAAAGCCGCGGTGCCTATGTACGTGAGCGGGTCAAACGTGGTTACACCGTATACCATGCTGGACATGAGGCGAGACAGGGCAAATGATGCAGCGAGGCCCACGCCAAGGCCGATCAGGGCGAGTCCAAAGCCGTGACGTACCACCAGACGGATTACGTCGCGAACCTGGGCGCCAAGGGCCATGCGGATACCAATCTCGCGGGTGCGCATGCTAACCACGTAAGCGAGGACGCCGTAGAGTCCCACTCCGGCCATGGCAATGGCGAGTCCGGCAAAAGCAACGAATAGCCACATCTGGAAGCGACGACCTTCCAGACTACTGTCAACAATTTCACGCATGGAGCGGAGTTCACCTACGGGAACATCCTTATCGATGTCTGAGACGAGCCTGGCAATCGTCTTGGCCAACTGGGCAGGCTGAGCGCGGGTATGCAACATGAGGATTGGGCGGCTCACCTGCGATGCGCGGTAGATGTCGGTTGTCGGCGCCGAGTCCAGGCCAAAATCATGCGTGTCATGGGCCACACCAATCACGTGGTACTCACCGTTTTCGCCGGTGGCTGGCTTATCTGTTTCAAAGGTGATCCTCCGGCCGAGAGGATTCTCTTTCGGCCAGACCTTGTTAGCCAGCCCTTCACTGACAATCACTACATGAGACTGGTTGCTGATCTCCTCCGGCGTGAAATCACGCCCAGCGATCAGCCCGATGCCCATGGTGCGGAAATAATCATCCCTGATGGAAACGGTGTCTGCAGACTGAGGCTTCTGGCCGTGCTCACCATCCGCTGTAAAGACGGATAGCTCTATTATGTCCATGGGCAGAGAGCCGGCAATGGTGGCGGATTCCACACCGGGCAAAGCCCTGACCTTTTCCAATACCTGGTTATCAAATCCAACAATTGTTTTATAGGACTGGTAACGGGCGTACGGCAGGTCGATATTGGCAGTCAGCAGATTATCGATACGGAAACCCGGCTGGACGTGGGAGATCGTCCACAACGTCCTAATCATCAACCCGGCACCCACCAGCAGGACAAGCGCCAGAGCCAGTTCCACCACAACCAGCACGGAACGCGACTTGCCGCTGTGTTCCGCCAGGGTGCGTCCGGTCTGGAGAAGTGCTTCATGAAGATCCTGCTTGATCAGATGGAAGGCAGGGGGAAGTCCAAAGAGAATAGACGTTAGCGTTCCCGCAAACATGGTGAAGAAGAAGACGCGATAATCCAGCGCCACCTGGTATCCCAGAAGAAAATCAGCGGGAGCGGTGCCGTTTACCAGGCGAATGAGCCAGATAGCCAGACCCAATCCCAAAAACGAGCCGGTCAGCCCGAGAATTAAGCTTTCGGTGAGCAATTGCAGGAAGAGCCTGCCGCGGCTCGCCCCAATCGCCATACGGATCACAATCTCTCTCCTCCGTTGCGTAGAACGCGCCAACATGAGATTGGCGATGTTGGCGCAGGCAATCAGTAATACAAACCCGACAGCAAACTGAAACAAGCTCAAGATTCGCGGCATGTCAGAGGAGCGGTCTTCCTTTTCCAATGGAAGCATGCTGATTCCCGCGAATTGAGGCATGGACCTGGGATCATCTCCGCCAAAGCTTTTACCCAGCACGTTCAGCTCGGCGCGGCCCTGTTCCAGAGTGACCCCGGATCTTAGCTTGCCGATCATGTTAGCCATGTCAAAGACAAACTTTTCCGGCTTCGTAATTTTTTCAGTGTCAAAAGGCAGCACGACAGAAGGCTTAAAGCGGGTACCGCCGCCGTTGAGATTCGGCAGACGAAAACCGGCAGACATAACACCGATCACGATATGATCTTTGCCGTCCAGCGTGAGCGTTTTTCCGAGAGCTTTTCCGGGATCGCCAAAGCGGTCGAGAGCGAATGCATGGCTGACCAGCACCACCTGATTAGCACCTGCATGCGTTTCGTCTTCAGTGAAGTTTCTTCCGGTTGGGATGTGGACGCCGAGAAGATCAAAAAGATTGGCCGAGCACGCAACCCCCTCAATTTTCTTAACAGCGCCCGGATCCACTATTTGCGGCGTTATCTTTTCAAACAGCGCTACTGATTGCAGCGTCTGGCTCTGGGATCGCACGGCACGAAAGTCAGCCAATTCCACCGGAAACTGAGTTCCTTGCATTCCCGTTCGGCTCTCTGATATGACGACGATCCTCCCGGGATCCTTGAACGGCAGCGGTTTGAGCAGAAATGTGCTGAAGATCCCGAACATCGCGGCGTTCACGCCTACGCCCAGCGCGAGCGTGAGGATGGCCACCAGCGCGAAGCCGGGCGACTTGCGCAGTACACGAATGCCATAACGGACGTCCTGGAAAAGACTTTCCATCTGAATCTCCGTTGCAACAGCCGAAATTTTTACAGGTACGAACTTAATGCGGTGATAAGCCAACAGGACGAACTTCTTGACCGGAATCTTCCAGCGATAAAGCCCAGGACGATGATGTTTACTCTATTCTCAACTTTTAGATTCTTGTGGTTGCACCTGTATCGTGCAACGCTCCCAATGCCCATGCGGCATTCTTTCTGGCTTCAGCCACTGGAGAAGTCTTCAACACGTGGATCAACGGTTCAATGGAAGGATGACCAATATTCACTAGCGCGGCCGCGGCTTCTTCACCTAGCGTTGGCTTGTTCAGTGCGGGATTGGAGCGGTAGAGCGCGGCATCCACTTCACTGGCATCGCCTAGCAGACCTACCAGATGTTCAACGGCGCCGGCAGCGGCGCTGCGCTGCTGTCCCAGCCAATAGGCGGCGGCAGCCTTGTCTTGCGGCCTGCCGGACTTAAGCTGGCTAATGTGGCGAGAAATCGCCTCGCCTTCCCGTGGACGGTCTGCCACGGCTCGCCATGTCGTGAACCCGCTCAAGACCAGAAAAGCGTTGACTACACCAAGAACTAAGATGGCTCGTCGAGGGGCGACCATAAAAAGCTCCTTATTCCCGCAGCAAGTTAGCAGAGGCGGTCACACCAGACCAAGGGCACTTTTTGTGCCGAAACAATACACGAGCTAAGTCGCTCATTAATCAACACTTGGGGCTTGCCGCCCTATGCGAAGTCACAATCAGGGTGTTCGGTTGTGTAACGCGTTGTCCGGAAACGAACAGTGCCTACGCAGCCGAAGGGAAAATGTTAGCGCTCCTGCGTAGCAATCTTCGGAATTCCTGTTTGAGTGACCACGCGGATACCATTGAGCTTTTGCGCTGGCTGCGAACATTCAAGACCTGAAGGCTAAACCTCTCGTTCGATATAACGCGTCAATCCATGGTTCAGGATTGGCTGGCCGGTCGCATCAAGAGCGGGCTGGTGTTCAGGATGCGGAATACCAATCATCCTTTGCAGTGCGGAAACCACGGCGCGCCGGAGATCGTCCTTGAGCAGATCGTAATCAATGAGCGGGTCACAATTCCCGCTCTGGAAAAGAGAAAGCGTTCCGACCTCCTGCCCAACCTCACTTACGAGATCAAGCGTGTAGACAATTTTGTCATGGCTCTGTTTCCACGTTGCGCCAAGAGATCGCCCTTGCCACGGTGACGGCATTTCCTGAGATCGGCCAAAGCTTTCCACCACTGAGATCTTGAATCCGTCAAAATCCTTACACAAGCTGGTCTGCAGCAAGTAAGCAATGGCGTCTGGATCGGATGCGTTCTGGATGGCGCAAACTGCCTTGCGGAGCGCGATATTGCGCGCGCAAACCGTTCGCTGTTTGCCCAGGCGTTTGCATACGCGCTCAAATTCGCCGAATTCCTGGTAGTTAAGCTTTCTCAAGCCGAAGAAAAGCAGCAGGAGGATGGTGGAGGCAACGGGAATCAGCGCGACGTCATAAGGCTTCAGCAGAAATAGACTTAACACCGCGCACAAGGCTGAAATTCCATATAGCACCCAGACCACCTGGCGCTGCGTGAAACCCAGTTCAAGCAGCTTGTGGTAAATATGCTCATGATCGGCGGCAAAGAGGGAGCGTCCGCTCAGGAACCGCCGCAGAATACTGAGGCCCACATCGGTGAGAGGCAGAGCAAACGAAACCGCCGGAACCAGAATGTTATCCAGCGTAGTTGCCTGTTTCCGGGACTCGGCCATTACAAACGCGCTCAGGATAAATCCCACAAACATGCTTCCTGAATCGCCCAGAAAGATCGATGCTGGATTGAAGTTGAAAACCAGGAAACCCACCACACTGCCGCCCAGCAGGACTGTAGCCAGCGCAATGTCAGCTCTGTTCCCCATCGCCAGCGCAAAGATCGTCACCATGGAGAACAACGCGGCTCCGGCAGCCAGGCCATCCAGTCCGTCAATCAGGTTGATGGCGTTGCAAATCAGCACTACCCAGAGCACGGTAAGACCGAGACAAATCAGCCAGGTGAACGAACCTGCGATGTGAGTGTTGCAGAAATTGAAGCGTATTCCGGATGCGAACAGGCCTACCGCGCCGGCTACCTGAACCGCCAGCTTCGGCCATGCTTGTAATCCAACCAGATCATCAATCAGGCCTACCCCGAAGAAGGCGCAGCCCAAAGCCACAATCCTGAGCAGATCGCTGGAAATGGTACTGGGAAGCCAGCCTCTGGCAGCGAGAAACGCGTAGCCCAGAAGCAGCAGAGTGAAATTGACAAAGACAGCCACGCCGCCAAGTCGCGGAATGGGACGCTTATGAATAAGACGCGCCGACTCCGCGTTGCCCAGTAATCCCCGCCCTGTGGCAAGGTTGCGGATGATCCACGTAAGGGCCGTAGCGGCAAGAATACTTAACAAGAATCCCGTTAGATATTGCACCATTGCCTGGAAGACCGCTTCTCCACCTGAGTATTAAAACTTTGAAGGTAAAAGTTGTTCGAAATAATACACTCTCAAAAAGTGTTTACAAACATAATCTTCAAAAAAAACCAGTGACTTATAAAAAACCTTCTAGTTTGGATATAGCTTGGTCCATCTCCATCTTCTATTTTTTCTTGATAAGAGTCCCAATGGTTGAGTGCTCACAACGCGTCTTTTTATCACAGCCCTGCAATATGCCATAACGCAGTAACAATGCAGCTCCCAGCAGCACACACAATTCAGCGTGGCATATTCGGGCTTCAAATGACGCCCTCCGGATTTCCGGATTCAGATCCCCTGTTTCACAGGCTCTCTGCCTTGGGGAACGGTTGCCTGCCTCATACTATAAAGTTTAATCAGGAAGCCTAGAGGTATCTTAGGGTCGCATTTCTTAGAACCAATGGATTCTGAGAAGCATCCAATGAAGTAGGTTTTAGAGGTGATGATTATGAAGAAGACAGGAATAAGCGCTCTCATTGCAGTGTTTTTTGCTTTGTTATTGAATTGCTCTGTTCCCCCTGCCGAAGCACAGTCAGGCGGGACGCAACGTAATCAGGATCGGGTCAGCCGCGAGGTTTACCACGAACTGGTGATGCTGCCGCAGCTAAGCATTTTTGACAATCTGGCCTACAAGGTGGATTCCGGGCGCGTTACGCTGATGGGCCAGGTACGAAATGCCGTGCTGAAGGACGAAGCGGCAAGTGTAGTGAAAAAGATTGAAGGCGTGGGATCCGTGGACAACCAGATTGAGATTCTTCCGCCTTCGTCAAACGACGACCGCATCCGCCGGGACGTGGCACGCGCCATTTTCAATGATGACGGGCTGTTTCCCTATTCCATGGGTTCAGTGCCGCCGATCCACATTATCGTAAAAGGTGGGCACGTTGCCCTGGAAGGCGCGGTCAACAGTCAGGGCGATAAGGATCGCGCGGGCTTGCGGGCCAATGGCGTACCCGGTGTATTTGAAGTGCAGAATAACCTTAAAGTTGAGCAGGCGGGAAAGTAAGCACGCGGGTTAGCGGCTCAGCTTGTTAACAGTTACTGAAGAATCAACTGCGGGTACTGAACAATCAGTTGCGGGCGATGCGACCGGATGCGAGGCAAGTGCTTCCCCGGCCATCGTCCGCAGACCGCAGATTCAGGCGGTCATCCGAGCAGTATGCTTTTCCTTTTCCGCTGATGGGCTCGGCCACCACTTGAAAGGACTTTGACGGCCTGCCATCGCAACCGCGCAAGGCGAAGCGGTAGCCGTTGTAGACGCCACCGGCGAACTCCGGGTCCATGAACTTATAAGACTCACCATCATCCAGTCCGTGTCCTACATTCACCAGATTGGAAATCGCGCAGGTAAAGCCCATCTCCGGATGCTTTTGCGCGTAGATGTTTTCCGCGAGTGCCATTCTTCTTACCGCACGGATCGGTGTGATCCTGGGTTTCGGCGGTTCACCCGTTAATGCGTTCCCGAAATCTGTTGCGTTATTCGCCATCATGGTGGGCATCCACATGGATTGATCGAAGAGATGAGGATCGCCCAGCGGGAGTTTGGCGCTGATAGTAATTGCGTCCAGCCGCCAGATCTCCTGTTGCAGTTTCATGTTGAGCATGAAACGCATTTGTACCGGCATCATTTCTTCCACGCCGGCGCGAATCGAATGCACTGACACTTCCATCTCATCCTGTTCGCCATGGAACTCTTCTGCATCCAGATGGACTTCAATCCGCTGGTTGGTCTCATCATTGTTCACGCTGAACAGGATCGGTCCGGTTTCAAATGCAGCCGAACGCTTGCCATTATTAGTAGCGGACATTGCAATGGCCTGGATTGGGTTGGGGGTGCCTGCGGGCGCGGTACGCATCAGCGCCTTGAATTTATCCTGCACGGCTACCGTCAGGTGACGATTGAGCCTTTCCGGATTTCCCGAGAACATTTCAATCAGGGCCTGCCGCGGAGTCTGGCTGCTGTTATCCGCAGCCTGTCCCGCGGGCGTAAAGCCCGGCGTCATCAGCAATAAACCAAGCAGTATGGAACAGGAAAGCTTCATGGAACGGGTCTCCCGGAGCACTGAAGCCAGCAAAGCTTCAGACAATACAAGAGTGTGCACCGAACAAGGTGTCACGGCAAAGTGACCTTGGGCCTACACACCTGTGACTTGGGACACTCCCGTTTGGGGCAAAGGTGAAGTGCAGGGGGAACGCTGAGCGGCGCTCACCCCTTCAGGCCGTTCGCCTGATTTTGATGGTGGAAATGGGTTCTGGGTCGGAAACGTTCATCCTGGTGCCACACTGGGGGCAGTACATGCTGCCGGAATGTTCGAGCACACTGGGCACCGTGTTGAACATTCTGGAGCAACTAGGACACTTAACGCTGATTATCTTGACCAACGACTGTTCCTGAACACCTGAATTTGAATAATTTGAGCTTAACAATGTCTTTACTTCCCGTAAACCCGTTTAACGCCGGGTTCTGGTTTTCCGAAAACCATGATGAATATCGATTAGCGGGCGATTCCGTTGCTGGCCACCACGCGGGCCACGGCCAGCATGGCAATCGCCTGGGCTGACGGATCCCGCATACTCTGCGCTTTCACCAGGGCATTCATGGAATTAACCTGCGCTGCGGCTTCTCCCACTTCCTGTACCAGGGATGCGGCGTCCACCTGTGGAGTACGCGCGTCCCACGCTTCGTCCGCTGCGGCAAAAGCCATGTCAAAATATCTGGAAGCCTGATCTTTCCTGCCTGACGTCCCCGCGGCAAAGCCATTCGCGGCCGCCTGCCGGGCACGCTGTGTCGGGGGAAGCTTGCGCAGATTGTCACTCTGATCGGTCCCGCTATTACTCATGGCTTCCAGCACGGAAACTGTTTCTTCCGGCGGGCGCTCAATCTCGCGGTCTTCGCCTGCGGTCTGCACCGTGGAACTGGCTACTACATCGCGTTGCAGAGCCTCCTCAAAACCCTTCTGGCCAAGTGCTTCCTGCATTGATCCGGTGGTGATCCGGATTGCCAGAGTGCGCACCGGGCTGTCCTTGAGTTTGCCCAGCCACACCAGCATCTGGAGCCCGCTCTTGCTTGCCGCATCCTTGCTTACTTCCGGCGCCATGCGTGCATACATGGCGGCAAAGTTCTCTGCTTCCGGCGCGTATTGCTGCGCGTCCGGCAGAGAGTTGAACATCTTCTCAAAATGCTGTTGGGACCAGGGTGTCTTTGCGCCCCTGGCTTCAACCACCGCCATGAGAGCGCGGGATGGAACTATGCCCTTGTCGAGTGCGGCATCGAGCTTGAGGGAAACCGGATCCAGGGTCCGCTTCGGGCACGAAGTGACAGCGCCAATCAAGGATTGCTCGGCTTCCAGCGCGGATTGTGCCGGCAAATTCTCGACAAAGCTGACGGCAGAACTGCAGTCCGCCTCGCCGGTGGCCAGCACTGAAACTGCCGGCTTTTGTCCAACGCGAATCAATTCAGATTCAATGCGCACGCCTTCACGCCAGAGGCTTTTGGCCATGCGTTTATCAATGGGCGAAACCACAAAAGCCGCGCTTGACAGAACTCGAAGGCGGTCCTGCGGGTCGGGTTGCGGCAGGGCCACCGCCATCTTTACCGTATCCATTACGAACTTCTGCTGCGGCGTGAGTTTGGCAGGGGACCTGGCTTGTCGCTTCTTCGCCGCCGCCGCTTCCTGTGCCGGGCTCGGTCTCTGCAAGGCCGGAGTCGGCGGATCGATTACCGGCTTCGAACCTGGTTTTTGTTGTGCCAGAACCGACGTTAGGGCCAAGGTTGCAATGGCCGCGCTGACAAGGATGTTCCTGAACTTCCGCACTAGATGTACTCCAGAACCTAATTTTTGAGGATGAGGGCTCGAATCGGAGACTACCGGAGCATCTATTCTGCTTCAACCATTAACGTAAATAGCTCCCCGAAAATTTAAGAGGCGGATTAAGCAAGCCTAATCCGTGTGGATTGCGTGAAATGACCGGGAATAGAGAGAAATACCTCGAAATCCTCGGAACCAAACTAAGGACTTCCGTGGAGTTACGATTCCGATGCCCGTAATTCCTGCACAATTTCCGCCGCGGCCTTGCGTGCGTCATCACCCCGACCAGGCGGGAAGGAAATGGCGCCCACGCGTGCATGGCCGCCGCCCCCATAACGTTCACAGATCTTTGCCAGATTGACCATGTTCTGCTTGTCGGTCCACGGGTTGGAGCCGACCGACACTTTCACACGAAAGCTGCTGCTGCTCAGTCCCACACTGTAAACGGAATCCGGGTGCAGATAATAAGGAATGAACTTGTTGTAACCCTCAAGATCATGGTCTGAAATATCAAAGTAGATGGTGCCCTGTTTGCACTCAGAGCGCCCGCGCAGAATATCGATGGAGCGGCGGTGGCGCTCGAGCAGCGGTGGAATCAAGGTGGCCACAAAAGGCTCCTGAATCACCTGGGCCAGAGGCTCACGAACCAGGTACGGAATGAGCGTGGGAAGAAAGTTATTGTCGTTGGTGGATTCAATTACCATGGTGAGTTTCATGGCCGGCTCCGCCATCTCCACAGCCTGTTGTGGCGATTCAAATTTAGCGCCATCAATGATGTTCGCCCAGTGAATCAGTTCGGACACCGGCCGCGGATCAAAACCAAATTTTTCCTGCGCGATGTGGGCCATGAATTTGGTGCATGATTGAAAGTCGGGATCGTAAAATTTCTGGCTCTGGTCGTGGGTGCGAAAGTGTTGTGCGTCTTCCGGGGTCAAAAAGGCGCTCTGGTGATGATCAAACCACCAGGTGATCCTGGGCGAGGGCGAGTACTTGAAGTCCACGATCACATTTTCATCACCGTCAAAGTCATTCTCATCAAACAGCGCTCCAGCGCGATGGACCAGACCGGTGAATTGAAAATCCACATCCTTGAGGATGCGCTCGCTGTAAAAACGGGAAAACAGAGCCGCGGATGCAGTTCCGTCAAAACATTTGCCGTGGTAAAACACCCTGACTCTCACTCAGCCCATTTCCCTTCTTCCACACTGTTCAAAAGCGAAGCTACAAGAGATGCCACTCAAAGCTGGACTCTGTCAAGCAAACCGCCACACCCGTTTTCGCGGCGGCCATGAACTTTGCAAATCATTTGTAGATGGAGAACTGGTCTTGCGGCTTCTGTAACTTAATGGTGATTTCCATTTGCGGCCTGGATATTTCAAAGTCCTGTCCAAAAGTTCGGAAGCCACGAGCAATTACCTGCACCCTGATCTTGCCAAAAGGAATTCCGGGAGCGTCGGCTTTGCCGTCATCATGGGTTTTGAGTTCGAGGCCTTCTTGTTTAGGCCGGCCCTCTTTGTCCAGCATATGGACAACCACTTCAGCATTCTTCACCGGCTTGCCGTTCGACTCACGAATCACCACCATATTCAGGACCGCCACTGCGTCCGCCTGTGGCTCTTTGGATTGCTGCGCAGACGCAACCAGCAACAGAAGCGGAATAACCATGAGTGCACGCTGAACCAGGGTCATACACCTTATTGTAACAAGCCTTCCATAAACGTCGTACCTCACGGAGAGCAAACGAGTTACCCCGGTGAATTCAGGCCCGAAACTCAGAAGTTATCAAACTTTAGTAATTGTCCATCTCTTGCATGAAAAGACTTTCGTAACTTGGCCACGAATATGGTGGATAAGACAATTGCGCTGAGAAGAAAGTGCGGCCAAAACGGGTACGACACGTCACCCCGAAGCCACACTTGAAGGCGGATCGAAATCATGAGTTGGCATACCCCATTCAGGCAAATTGTCCCGACCGCACACGGGTCTGGCCCGCACAATCACGAAGCTGCATCCGCCAGGAAACTGTGCCGTCGGTCTGCCGCAGAAGGTGGTTTCAGCTTGATCGAATTGATGATCGTAGTTGGGATCATTATGATTATCAGTGCCATCTCGATCATCAATCTTCCGGCTGCGCTTGCGGCGATGCGCCTTAACTCAGCGGTCAGCATTGCGGCTGAAACATTGAGCAAGGCCAGGGGCGAAGCCTATTCCACACGTGCTTTGTACCGTGTGGACTTCACTCTTCCCAATACAATCACCGTAACCCAACAGGCGACGGGTATTGTGACCTTACAGGTTGCGCTGCCCCCTGGAGTCAGCTTCGATGCTGAACCGGGAATCCCGACTACTGTAACCACTGTTCCAGATGGATTTGGGAACGGGGCCGCCACCCTGCCGGTTGACTTTGGTTTGAACCTTGCCGCCTCGGGCAACGTGCCTGTCTTCTTCTACCCAGATGGATCTGCCCGCGATGCCAACGGATCGATCAACAACGGTGTGGTTTATCTGGCGCAGCCGGGCAATCTCGCCACTTCAAGAGCAATCACCCTGTGGGGATTAACCGGTCGGGTAAAGAGATGGGTAATGAGCGTGAACAAGACCAACGGCGTTACTTCCTGGGGGCAGTTATGAAGAATCCAGCGAAAAAGATGAAACGCTCCAATCCGTCAGGCTTCGCCATGATGGAGCTTTTGGTCGCCATGGTGATCCTGACCGTTGCCCTGGTCGGACTGCTGGGCGCAATGAGCGTCGCCATGGTTGCGACTCACAGCTCAGAACAAGACATGCTTGCAAAACAAATCGCTACGCAGGCCATGGAGAGCATTTTCACGGCCCGCAACACCAGCCAGATCCAGTGGCTGCAGATCCAGAACGCCGGCGCCAGCACCACTCCTGACGGCATCTTTGTGGTCGGTGCGCAGCCGATTCTTGGCGCTGGTGCTGATGGCATCATCGGAACCGCTGATGACGCCGTCCCTGAGACCCTGGCGGGCGCAGATGGTATACCGGGAACCGCTGACGACGTACCGCTCACGCCATTTACTCGCACGATCGCGATTACTCCCATTGGCGGAACACCGGGACTCCGGTTCATCACCATCACCGTCGCATATAAAGTGCCGCCCATGAACGTGCAGAGAACGTACGTGATGACCGGCTACATTTCACAATATCGATAAAGGCAGGCTATGCAGCAGCGCAAAACGCGGCACCGCAAGACGAAGAGTTGTGGCGGCTTTTCACTGATGGAACTGGTCATTGTCGTGGCCTTGAGCGTCATGATGGTGGGAATTGCGCTATCCATGTTCAAGCAAGGCACTGAGGTTTCAACACTGGTAACGGAGCGGGCACAACTCCAGCAGGATGTGCGTGCGGCCGAAGATTTGATAATCCGCGATTTCAGCATGGCCGGTGCGGGCCTTCCCTATGGCGGGGTCCAACTCAGCAATGGCGGCCTGGCCCCACGTTATGGCTGTGATCAAACCGGTGTCTGCTGGGTTCCCAACGGGGCCGGTTTAGGCGTGAATGTTGCCGGACGCAAACTCAACTACATAATGCAAGGCGCCGCGCTTGGGCCGCCACTGAATCCCGGCCAGCCAAACAGTGATGTAGTCACAGTCACTTACTCAGACAACAATTTCGATTTATCACCCTACCAAGTTTCGTTTAACGCCAACGCCACGGTCGTGACTTTCACCGTACCAGTTCCGGCGCCGGTGCCTCCACCCGTTGCCATCAATAACCCGGTGGTTGGTCTGGTACCGGGAGATCTGATCCTGTTTCAAGCCGGCGCAGCAACTGGATTGGTGACGGTGATTGGGGAAGTTACCGGTCCAGTCACGGTGGTCAGTCCAACTATTTATCAGGTGCCTTTTGCGGCGGGTGATGTATTGCGATTTAACCAGCCCGGTTCCACCAACGATCTCGATGACCTGATCGGTGTTGCCACGGCTGCCACGCCGGCAAAAGCTTATCGCATTCAAGTCATCAGCTATTACCTCTCCACATTTTTAAATGGCACTGGCGGAGCCATACCCCGCTTAATGCGCCAGGTAAATGGGCAGGTCCCGGTACCGGTTGCAGAAAATATTGTCGACTTCCGCGTGAGTTATGACACCTATGACGCCAATGGCAACCTTCTGGTCAATGTGAAAGATGCCGGCGCTTCCACGGGTCTCACTCCCAACTTCATCCGCAAGATCAATGTTCAACACCTCATGGCGAAGAAAACGCTGCGAGGGAATCTAGGCAACGTCACGATTGATTTGCAAACGGAAATCAGCGCCAGAAATATGAGTTTCAAAGATCGTTACCAGTAAGGGGTGATGTTCATGAGCTTCGTCCGATTAAACAGCTTAAAAAGCGGCAAGAAACCCGGTGCCAGGCGGAAGGGCGATTCAGCGCGCGGTTTTGCGTTGATCATCGTTCTCCTGCTGATGCTGCTGATCTCCGCCGTCTCCATTGGTCTTATGTTCATGGCGACCAATGAAGGCAAGATCGGCGGTGGCGACGTGCAGAACAACCTCGCCTATCACGCGGCTGAAGGCGCCATTGAGAAAATGACCGTGGATCTGGCCTCGCAGATGACCAACATACAGGCGCCCCTGGTGGCGGACATTAATGCGTTGGGGACAACAAACAAGCCTGCGGATACGGCGGCGGTCAAATACATTACGTACAGTTTCACCGCCACGCCGGATCCGGCGAACCCCACCGCCCCGCTCTCAACTTTTGGACAGATCACAGGCGGCCCCAATGACGGTCTGTATGCTCAAGTAATCCCTGTTCAGTTGAACGCGGTGGTCGAAACCGGCATGGGCGCGCAGGTCAACATGACGCGCAGCGTGGAAATTGCTCTGATTCCGGCCTTCCAGTTCGGTGTGTTTTCCCAGGGAGATCTGGGCTTCTATAGCAGCCCGAACCTGACCTTTAACGGACGAGTACACACCAACGGAGACCTCTATCTGGGTGTTTCCAATGGCGCCACGGTCAATTTTGGTGACAAAATCAGCGCTTACGGCAACGTGATTCGCACCATCCTTCCCAACGGGCTGTCGTCAACCAATGCCCTCTACAACAACAACGGAACCGTGTTGATTCCCACAGCTTCCACAGGATGTTTACTGGCCGTGGCCAATGGAACATGCCGCGCTCTTCTGATGACGGAAGGCAGCATAGACCCGCTCAACAATCCCGGGAATCCTCCGCCACAGAATCAAACTCCTAAATTCACCACGACCTCTTCCCTCTACAACGGCTATCTGAATGATGGCAATTTCGGTCAACCAGGCGGAACAGGCGCTATCTTGCTGACCATGCCGTTCACCGGCACCGACCCGAACAATCCAACAGCACAACCAGCAAAGCCTTTTGAAATAATCCGCAGACCGCTGCCTCCGGCGCTTGAAAGCCCCACCAGTCCGGTGGGGGCAGCACGTCTTGCCAATCAGGCCCAGATTCGCGTCCTTCTGAGTGACACGCCGCAGGAAAACCACTTGGACGGTACAGGCCCTGATGCCGATGACGTTCAACTGGTAAGTCAGGTTCCCAGCACGCTGACTGCTTTATATTCCGCACCGAGCGGTACATCAACGGAGCAAGGCGGCGTCACGATTGCGACCAAGACCTACTTCTTTGCAGAAGGCCAGGCCAGCGACACAGGTCTGGTGAAGCCGCCGAAATATCACGGCTCCACATTCCCCGGAGCCGCAAATGAATGGCCTCTGATCGATGGATGGCTTAGGGTCGAATACAAGGACGCAGCCGGCACCTGGCATCCGGCTACAAACGAGTGGCTCGCCCTGGGATTCGCAAGGGATAGCGGTAGCGTGCCGCAAGCTGTCGGAGCGAACCCCGTCCATCTAAACGCCATTCTGATCTTCGAGGAAACAAAAAACACCGTCAGCCTTTTGAATCCAGTGCCAAGTGGCAGCGGGTCCCAATACCAGTACTATCCAATCAATTTTTATGATGCTCGCGAGGGCGAACTTCGTGACGTGGTCCTGGGCACCACCACCGCCGCCGTTAACGGCATTATGAACGCTGTTGAACTGGATGTGGGTAATCTTCGCCAATGGATAACCACCTCCACCAACGGCAAGACCGTCGACTACGTGAAGGAGAATGGATACATTCTTTATTTCTCTGATCGTCGCGGCATGCTTCCCAATCCGAATAACGGTAATGTCATGCAGGGCGAATATGGTTTTGAGGACACCATCAATACCAGCAGCGGTACGACTGCTGTTCCCGATGGTACGCTTGAGCCACCCACAGCGGGCTGTCCGCCGGCGAACCCCAACGCCCGTCCCGTTTCTCCAGAAGACGTAAACGGCAATTGCAGACTGGACAACTATGGCGCCACCAACGTTGGAGACGGTTTTGGCGTTATCACCAACACCGCCGTTCCCAATCCGTACTTGCGAGCGGACGCGATCAATACAGCCAGAAAGAACCGCGTTACCGGCGCGCGCCACGTTTTGAAATTGATTGATGGCGGCCTCGGCAACCTCCCGACCCGCTTGGACAACAACGCGGGCGGGTTCACCGTTGCCGCAGAAAATCCCGTCTACATTTTTGGAAATTACAATACGAATGCCAGCGACACTACCTGGAACATTCCTCCGGTGGAGAAACCTCACGCGGCGGCAGCCGTAATCGCTGACGCCGTCACTCTTCTCTCCTCAGTCTGGCAGGATTCAAGAAGCTTTAATGTCCCCTCCAACACAGCCAATCGTCCGGCAGCAACAACTTCTTATCGCGTGGCAATTGCGGCCGGCAAGAACCTCACATTCCCTGCTCCAAACTGGATCACCTCCGCCCAGTATGGGTATGGAACGGACGGCGGCGTTCACAACTTCCTGCGTTTTCTTGAAGACTGGGGTGGTCAAACGCTCAACTACAAGGGATCCATGGTGAGCCTGTACTACGCCACCTACAACACGGGAGCATTTAAGTGCTGTAACTCCGCGGTCTATCACCCGCCGGCACGTAACTATCAGTTTGACGAGCTGTTTATCACGGCAGGCGGTTTGCCGCCGGGAACGCCGATGTTCCGTGACGTGAACAACCTCAGCTTCCGGCAGGATTTCACTCCACAAACTAGCCCGACTTCTACGCCGTTCTAAAACGGCAGAAGCCCGGAAAACCGATCTACCAACTGGCGATGTTCGCACCTGCGAGCATCGCCTTTTTCTTTTGAGTTATCGGAAACGAAGCAAAGAGTTTTAGTCGGCTGCGGAACCGTTGCGGGCGGGTACTCCCGCATCAAGTCCAGGATGAATGCCGGCCATCATTCTGCGGATCGTCCTGTTCCAGACGATCGCCAAGGCGATTCCAATGATCATCAGCGCAAGGCACAGTCCCATCCACATTCCGACGGCGCCGAGTTTCATGCGGAAACACAACCATGCTCCCAGCGGCAGACCGATGACCCAGTAAGCCACCAGGTTGGCAAGCATTGCCGTGCGCGTGTTCCCTGTCCCGCGCAGCGCACCCGTCGCCACCACCTGCATGCCATCAAACAACTGGAACAACGCTGCCACCGTCAGCAGAGTGGCGCCGGCCGTAATCACGCCGGATTCGGGTGTATACATGCGCGCAATGCCATGCCTAAACAGAAACAGGCAGCAGCCTGAGCAGAACATGAACGCTTCGCCATACAGGATGGCGATCCAACCTGCATGGGAGGCTCCGCGCATATCGCGCGCGCCAATCGCCTGGCCGACGCGAATCGCCGCCGCCGATCCGATACCCAATGGGACCATAAAGGTAAAGCTGGCTACGTTCAACGCGATCTGATGTCCTGCAAGCTGCACCGGGCCAAGTTCGCCGATGAGAAATGTTGCCAGCGCAAAGCCGCCGATCTCAAAGAGTTGCTGGGATGCTGCCGGCAATCCCAAACGCAGTAACTCCAGGATTTGGCTTAGTTCAATCCTTTTTTGTGCCAGCCAGAAACCGCTGCTGCGCTTGCGATCATAGTGGACCACGGCAATTGCCAGCACTACCGCCATATAAGTACGCGAGACGCAGGTGGACCATCCACTGCCGGCGACGCCAAAACTGCGGAAGCCAAAATGGCCGTAGACGAACGTCCAGTTCCCTGCCAGGTTCACCAGGTTTGCTGAAACCAGAGCAAAGACTATCGGCTTCACAATACCCATGGCCTGAAGATAACGCCGAAGGACAAAATAGATGGCCAGCGGCAGAGTGCTCCACACCAGGGCCCGGAGGAACGGCACCGTCTGCTGGACAAGTTCAGGCGCCAGGCCGAATCGTGGAAAGAATGGAACAAATGCCAGGACAAAGAGCATGAGAATCGGCGTAAGGGAAAG
>Ga0209863_10000082_pt1 | contig 58732 bp, 55 predicted proteins | sample OrgsoiDNA2013046_FD_185796 | JGI IMG/M metagenome (GOLD analysis project Ga0209863, IMG submission 185796) | Permafrost soil microbial communities from the Arctic, to analyse light accelerated degradation of dissolved organic matter (DOM) -... | ecosystem: Environmental > Terrestrial > Soil >...
CTGGAGGCGCTGATAAAATAAACTCCCTTTGCCATACCCGCTCCGTTCCAGGTAACTGAATAGGTGCCCGGTTCCATATTTGTGTTGACCAATACCTTGATGAGTTTGCCCATTTCATCATATACTTCTATCCTGACCTCTGACGGGACTTCAACACGATACCGGATGGTATTATTGTCATTGAAAGGATTGGGAAAGGCGCCGATAAAAATCTCAGGGGCTGCGATATCCAGCGCATCAAATTTGGGGTTTTCAACCTGAGGCGCCTCCGTGGTAACTGCATTATTTTTAGTTTGAACAGCAGGAACTCCGCAACAGGCGTTTGATCCTGACCAGGGAGTCTGAACATAAGGAAAGGATATTTTGAATGTTGTGTCATTTGTATTTACACCTGTATTATATGTGAGCACATTGACCAGGTCGGGAGTAACCGGATTCGGACCTCCCTTATAATCATCATACCATAATCCGATTGCAGCGAGCACGACACCACCGACTGCCTGTAGTTCAATTCTTGTCACATCATCTTCCAGTCTTCTTCCATTTGGGAAACCATCCATATTGGGAATGAATTGCAATGAGCTGTTCGTATTATACGCCGGATCGGTTAAACCCAATACGGCTGCCTGAATCAGGCCCAGTGCACTAAATTTCGGATCGTTTCTGGGCGTAGGAGGAACCGCCATATTCAGACGCAACATATCGCCACCATTCGGCAAAAAGTTATTAATAAAAGGTTTGCCTGCGGCCAGTGGATTTCCTTTTTTGCCGGTCGCTAATTGGTAAGGACGAAGATTGGGCACACCGGTATGAAAGATCGGCCAGAGGTCCACGGAACGTGGCGAATGCGCGGATGGTAAAAGCAAATTTCCAAAAACTGCGTCATCCAGCGCCGTACCGGATAACGCACGGTTTCCTTTCAGGATGTACAATCCGTTCTGTTTATTTCCGAATCCGAAAGCGCCCAGAGAATTCCGTTGTATGCGTAAATTTTTTAACGCAGGTACGGCGGATCCAAAAAAACTATCATCCATATACAGGGCGAGTTCGGGATTATAAAAATAGTCCCCGAATATTCTCAGGTTGGGCAGGTCGTCGTAGGGTGATAAAAAATTCCAGTAGTCTTTTCTGCCAATCGGGATGATGGCTTCATTGGTAAGGGGCATCCCGAGCCTTGATACCTGGACCCAGGGGCCGGCCGTTTGTTCGAGTTTATTTACGTCTTTAGGATCGAGATCGTTATCATCGTCACCATCTTTCTTTCCTCCGTCAACATCCCCTGCAACGTTTGGCTTACTGAGTATTCTGATCCTTTTTCTGCTCGCTGAGGCCCATACGCCAATGACAAAATCCGGATCAAGGATATTTTTGGCCTGGTAAACCGATTTTTTATCCTTCTGCAGTGTGCTGATATCAATCTGCATGGCAATAACAGAAACATTTTTACATTTCAGGGCGTCCATGGGCGCGGTGCCGGTGGTGCGGGGTGCATCGCCCAGATCAAAAATTCCGCCCAGGTCCACAAAGAAGGGATCGTCGGCAGTACCGCAAAATACCTTTTCGCCACTGCTGGCAGTAGTAATGGCGCTATTAATTAGCGTGTTATAATCTGAAACGTTTAATCCAACCGGTGAATTAATCGAACGGGGACCGATATTCGGCGGAGGTACAACTCCATTTTGAATAATCGTGTGAAAAACAGCGCCATCCATTTTTCCTTTCTCCAGGGTATAGGTTGTTTTTATGTTTTGTTTGCCGAGACGGATATTGAAGAATGTGGTAGGATCTTCATTTTGTCTATGGAAGGTGAACCGGTAAACAATATCATCACCCGGCGTTGCGATGTTATTGTCGATATGGATTTCATAACGGATATCTTCTCCGAACTGATAATAATTAGGTCCGTTAAAGGGCAACTGGGCAGGAATATAATTCGCCAGGATAGTTATTTTATCCGGGTGATCCGGGCTTCGGAAAGCATACAGATCGGTATTGTCTGCCAATGGATCGTTTGCGATCATGGGTGCTTCCCGGTGGCTGGAAGACATCAGCACACCTGAAATACCAACCAAGGCAATAACGGCAATAAAAATGGCTAAACGCCCTCCGGGTTTAATTTTGTGTTTCATAAACAGGGTTTAATATTTTTAAATCAATGAAAGAAACAGCTAACCGGGGTACGAATTATAAGCAGGATTTGCAGGGGGTAAGGACAGCCATGATGTGAATATTTGAAAGCTTACGAAAAATGGAGGAGGGCGGATTTATAAAATTTATATTTTATTTGAAAGTTTTTTGGTCAATAATTAATATGACCCGTTTTTACCCGATAACAGATCAGGTAATATTTGCTTAACCTTTGTATAAATGATGAAGAATGTTGTTCAACCACCAATTGAAGTGAGAGTGTATGAGGCGCAAACCGCTGATTCCCTGTGATATTAGTTAATATTCAGTAACGATTTTTTTGGAAGCATCGATGCCGAACCAGCAAATGGCACCGACTAGCAGTACAGCCATCATCACAAAAAGCGGAGAATCGAAACTATGTGTCAGATCGACGATTTTGCCAAAAATGACCGACATTAAAAAAGCGCCCATCTGGCCGAAAAAATTCATGATCCCGGCTACGGTCGCTGCCCTGTCACCCCCTATATTAACGCAGGTTGAAAAGCATGTTACAATCGCCACCGGAAGAAAAAAGTGACCGCCGATCAGGGCAAGCGATACGATCAGATGGCTACTGCTCGCGGCAGAAATAAAAATCATGAATGCCATCAGCAGAAAGCAGGAGATAGCAATAAGACGCCGGGTTTTTTTCAGGCCATTTATTTTAATGAGACGGTCGCTGAAAATTCCACATAGGAAAGCAGCCAGCATTCCAAATATAAATACCCAGGAGGTTGCCATTTTCATTTCCTGTTCTGTAAAATGCTTTCCTTCCTGCAGGTAGTTAGGCATCCAGGCTATAAAAAAATAATTGGCCCATTGAGTACAGAAAAAGGAGATTACCAGGGCCCAAAGCATACGACTTCTGAACGCCTGTTTCCACGGGAATTGCTGCGAATGGCTGACAGTACAACGATTGTTCTCTATATATTCCTTTTCTTTGACAGAAATATTTTTCATTTCTCCCGGATGATTCCGAAACCAACTATAACAAACCAATACCCAGATCAGTCCGATCAATCCATTCACAAAAAAAGGCATTCGCCATCCATAAGCCACCGCGATGGGAACCACCAGCAATGGGGCGACAGCAGCTCCGGCATTAGATCCCACGCTCAACCAGGATACAGCTCTTGTAGTTTCTGATTGGGGAAACCATCTCGAAACAACACCTGAACAATTGGGATAGGCACCGGATTCACCCATGCCAAATAAAAAACGAACCAGGATCAGGCTGGTTAATCCATTCACAGCACCTGTTAATGCCGTGAAAACGGACCACCAAAATACAATACGCAGCAAAACCTTTCGCTGACCAATACGGTCGCCCAATAGTGCTGATGGTATTTCAAAAATGGCATAGGCCAATGCGAATGCCCCCAGTACCCATCCGAACTGAGAATTTGTAAGATGAAAAGCTGCTTTAATTCGTACCCCGACCAGGGATATCGTGATTCTGTCCAGGTAAGTGATCAGTATCAGAAAAAAAATAAGGGTTCTTACGCGATATCTGTAGAGAAATTGAAAAGCAATGGTCATTACTTTCAGGTTGTTCCCATTTCACCGATCAGCCAGGAAATCTGATCCCTGTGACGGTTTATGTGAAAGGTTAAGAATTCGAAACGTTGCTGAAAATCCAAGGGTCCCGAAATCGGGTGAGGATGTGCCTGTAAACGCAATTCATCATTCTTTAGACAACATGCAAATGTTTTCAGCACTGCCTGCAGACTGCTTAATGAATTACACCAAAATGAAAGAGGGCCTCCCAATCGGGGTGCTGCCATCGCCGGTACTTTTTCCTTCAGCTGCCATGTAAGTTTGACAATTTGTTCGATGGGCATATCCCGATGAATAGAATCGTATGTACGCTCCATTTTACCTTCACGTATGGCAAGAATACTTTTCCACATGCCCAGAATGCCACCCTGCTCGGCCCAAAAAAGATGTTCAGTAATCTCAACCATGCTCCATGAGTCAGCATCAGGTTTCCATTGGGCCTGTTCCTGAGTAAAGTGTTCTATTTGATCAATATACTTTTTTCGCGCAATGGATACATCTAAAATAAGTTTATCAATCGTATTCATCACTTAAAAAATCTAATAATTCCAGATTGTTTATTGATAAGCCGAATAAAGATATTCACTTATTTCAACTGGTAAAAAGTAAATCAAAATTCAACTATAAGTCAGTTGCCATTTCTACGTCCTGCTGTTTCAATATTTTCAAATCAACATTGCGGATAAGAAACTTTCCCCCTAATATAAAAACAGTAAAAGCCGCTACAGCACAGCAAGTCATAATAAATGCCATGGGCAATGGTCTGTGATTTTGAAAAACGCTGACAATGGCAGATGCACTTGCACCAATAGTCATTTGAATGGCGCCAATCAAAGCGGAAGCATTCCCGGCATTGTGCCCTAACGGTGCCAGGGCAAGTGCCGTCGCATTGGGAAAAATGAAACCCTGGCAGGCCAGGAAAACAAATATCAAAAAAACAGTGAGAAACAAATGACTCCAGCCCAACCCCGTTAAACAAACAAATGTAATTCCAATGATAGCCTGGCAGCAAGACGCCACTCTGATTACTTGTTCATTATTATAACGCTTCAATACCAGGTTGTTAACCTGACTGGCACCAATTAATCCGGCTGCTATGAAAGCGAATATCCATCCGAATTGTACTCCGCTCACTTTAAATATTTCCATAAACACATGGGGAGAACCGCCAATATAGGCATAGAGTCCTGCATAAGAAATGGCTCCGGTTAATGCATAAGTAATAAAGTGAGGATGCTTTAAGACGGATGCAAAATTCCGGAGTATCGGAATCGGTTTCAGCGAAAAGTTTGGATCAGGCTGCTTGCTTTCCGGCAGGAAAAAATATGTGCCAATGAGGATAAGGAGGATAACCAGAATGAGCGTGGCAAAAACATATCGCCAGCCGAATGCTGCGGTAATAAATCCACCTAGGGTAGGTGCAATGATGGGAGACACTGACACTACCAACATCAGCATGGAAAATACCCTGGCATTTTCTTTTACTGCAAACAAATCCCTCACCATTGCCCGAGCTGCAACCATTCCCACACAACCACCAATTGCCTGGAAAAGCCTGAAAATAATTAACGCATCCACCGATTGAGCCAGGGCACAGCCAACAGAGGCTAAAAAGTAGAAACAGAGGCCTGCATATAAAGGACGTTTCCTTCCAAAGCGCTCCAGGAGGGGACCATACAGTAACTGACCTGCGGAAATACCTATAAAAAAACTGGAAAGTGACAAGGTAACCTGAGCCACCGTGGTATGCAGGCTTTTTGCAATAGCCGGAAAAGCCGGTAGGTACATGTCTATGGAAAGTGGACCAATGGCTGTAAGCAGCCCCATTATCAGAATGACTTTATAATTTTTATTTGACTCTGTAGACTTCATGAATTGTATTGTTCATTTCACTGAGCATTTGTGGAACCAGTACAAACGGATCATAGGGCTTGCTCCGGACAAGAAGTGTTTCCACGGGTAAATAACCTTTGTAGCCACCATCTTCTATTATTTGAACCAAACGCTTATAATCTGTCAGTGTATCACTACCCAAACCGTATACACTCTCCTTCACCTGCCAGTTAATCGCATAAGGAACAACCGCAGCAATGTCTTTGTAAGGGTCTGTTGTTTTAAAGCTTCCGATGTCGACAATGAGTCCGGTCCACTTAGAATCAACAGCTTTTAATATATACAAACATTGTTCTGCTGTCTGCAACATGTCACCATGATTTTGTATGCCTACCTTAACATGATATTTTTCACCATAAGCCGCACATTCTTTGTAGCAATCAATGATCCATCCGGCCACTTCTTTCCAATTGTTTTCATATCCCTTGGGAATTTCACCGGAAAATACCCGCAGAACCGGGGCTCCCATTTTCGACGCTGCCACTATCCAGTTTTTTGCAAGCTGAACGCCCTCCGCACGTACTTTCGGATCAGGGGAGGCAAAATTATTTCGTATTCCGGTGCCGCTGATTACAACGCCCAATTCAGCGGCCCTGTCCTTAAATTTCTTCAGGTATTCATCTGGAGGAACTTCCGGATAGGTCGGAAAGAAATAAGCCGTTGGGTCAAGTGCTTTTATTTTTTTTGTGGCACACCAGTCGAGCAAATCAAACAGGTTGTAAACCTGCTGGTTGTTATGGGAATCTTTAGCCGTAAGTAAATCACTAAAAGAAAAGGCGTTGAGCGACGCAATAAGCGGCACTTCCATTTGCTTTTTTTGAGCTAAGGATGTTAAAGAGGCAATTGTCATCAGTAAGACGATTACAGCGGTTAAATATTTATTCATGATTTAACGTTTCCCGGTTTTGTTAACTCAAAGCGCGTCGTCAGCGGTTTCAATATCCCAGTGTGCCAATAAAAGCTCGAACCGATATTGCTCAGACTTCTTCAATGCTTCCGAATCTGGAAAAAGTTGTTTTTTATACATGTCGAGCAGATCTTCTTCAAAAGCCAGGTTTACAGTTTTAAATACGACCGAAACCCTGAAATCCCATCTTGTTTCTTCACCGCTGTGGAATTTAGGTTCAGAAGCAGTGATACTGATAATATCCCCTTTTTCAAGCGCTTTTTTCAGCAATGGATAATGGTTTTGTTTCCACAAATTGATGAATTCAGCCGCATGCCCCCATTTAACCTTATAATAGCTTTCGATTGTAAAGTAGTCCTTGTTCTTCACCGTGTTCTGCTGGGCTCTTGCCTGGTAGCCCGCTGATAAAAAAACAACAAGAAGTGATAATAGGATCTTCGATTTATTTAAAATGGGATTCAGCATATAATGAATTTATTATGTGTTATACAAATTAAAAAGAACTTTACCACCCGGGATCACAGATAACTCAGCCACCATTTGTCTTTATGACTGCTTTTATACTCGTCATATTTTTTGCACAAGGGATATAGAATGGCGACCAGCGAAAGCCATACGATGTAAACGCCACTGAGTGACAAACCGTAGCCTTTCAAAATTCCCATCCCGTCGACCCAACTGGTGAACATGGTCATTTCTGTCCATGGATGGCCCTGCAAAACGACTAACAGCAGGGCAAGCAGGTGAATCAGCCAGATGTGAATGATATAATAGAACATTGGCACGCGACCGTATACCGAAATAATTTTTGTGATCCGGTTAGAGATATTTTCCGTCAGGGCCATGAAAATGAAAGCGAACCCTTCAGTAACCAACAGGTAGTCGAGTGATGGCGGGTATTTTGAAATATTGATAAAGGACAAAAAAGTACGTACCGGGGAAATCTGTGTTATCCAAGGGTAGAGGTTTCCATATACATTGATACTGCGGATGATGATAAATAGTATCCATGAGCCTACACCCAACTGCAGCAGAATCTTTTTTCTCCTTGCCGCATCAAACCCGTTTGCAAAAATACTTCCGAGGCAATAACCCAGAGCCATCACACCCGCCCAGGGAATAATCTGGTAACCTTCTCCGATATGAGTCTCCCCTATGGCAAAGACTTTCCGTTCATGAATCGCACCCCACAGAAATCCGCTAAAATTTTGACCATTGAAGTGAACGGAATCCAGCAGGTTATGTCCAAAAACCATCAGGAGGCCAATCCCCAGTATCCATCTCCTGGGCAGGAAAATAAGTCCTGCGAGGCAAATCATGGAAAGTCCCAGTACCCATATTACACCAAGAATAAAGAAAGTGAAATGTACATTGAAAAACCAGGAGAAATTAATGGCTGTTTCTTCCAGAATAATCAGCCAGATACCTCTCTTCACTAAAAATGCCGCCAGTTCTTTTTTTGTTTTCCGCTGACTGGAAAGAAATGCAGAGGTTCCGGCGAGCATTACAAAGATGGGAGCGCAAAAATGGGTGATCCAGCGTGTGAAGAACAGGACAACGGAGGTTTTATTGAGATCCAGGGGATCATAAAGAAAAGCATCCGAATGAAAATAATCCCTGACATGATCCAGGGCCATAATAATCATAATAAAACCTCTCAACAGGTCTATCGAAGTGATCCTTTTCGTTTTGACTAATTCCATGCTGATACGATTGTGAAACTTCCTTTTGGCCGCTGAAGTTACAGTAACATATAAGTATGGAAAAATTCTATATCACCGGCTGCTATTATCAGTTGTAGTAAGATGTATACCTACCGGATTCTCACTTTAATTTTTCATTAAAAAAATCAATGGTACGTTTCCAGGCCAGTTCAGCTGCCGCCTTATCGTAACGTGGCGTCGTATCATTATGAAAGCCATGGTTTACGTCGGGATATATGTATGCTGTATACTCTTTCTTATTCTCTTTTAGCGCAAGCTCATAAGCCGGCCACCCCGCATTCACTCGTGTATCGAGTCCCGCATAATGCAGAAGCAGCGAAGCTTTTATTTTTGGAACATCTTCAGCCTGCGGCTGGCCCCCATAGAAAGGCACAGACGCCGATAAATCCGGAATACGCACGGCCATCATATTGGCTATCCCTCCACCAAAGCAAAAACCGACAACGCCAACTTTTCCATTGCAATCCTTATTTGCTTTTAAGTATTCGTATCCGGCAATAAAATCTTCCAGCATTTCTTTACTGTCGCGCTTACTCTGCAACTCCCGGCCCGCGTCATCATTTCCCGGGTAACCACCCAACGGTGTGAGTGCATCAGGAGCCAGTGAAATGAATCCTGCCAGCGCGGCTCTCCTGGCGACATCTTCAATATAAGGATTCAGGCCCCGGTTTTCGTGCACTACAACGATACCTCCCAGTTTGTCTTTTGAATCGATGGGCATGGACAGCAAGGCTTTTATTTTTCCACCGCCTTTTGGAGATTCATAATATACAAATTCAGATTTTAAGCGCGGATCATCCGGCATCACCTGGATCGAGCTTGCATAGGCGGGCATCAGAAAGCTGGAAAGGGCTGCAACAGAAATACCTCCTACGGCATATGCGGAGAGTTGTTGCATAAACTCACGCCTTTCAATGCGATTGTGGGCGTAGTCGTCATACAGGTCAAACACTTCCTGTTTGATATCTTCTTTTCTGATTTCCTTCATGGCATTCTGTTTAAATAATGGGCATATTAAGTTACTATAATAGTTGTTTACTACCATGAACTCCACAAGATTTTAATCTTTCATAACTTGAACGCTCAAATCATCGATCCATGCTTAAATCTCTTCTTCTCTCAGCTATTCTGATTACCGGCTCTGTAGATTTAAATGCCCAGTCGTCCCCGGTATATGAAATCTACGCTTTGAAATATTTTGGACTTCTTTCCGTGCCTGTATCCGAACTGGCACTGGGTGCACCCCGGAAAGACACGATGAATATGTACTTCATGTATTGGCTGATCAGGGGAAATAATGGAAAGAACATTCTGGTGGATGCCGGTTTCCTGAATGATCTGGACATTTTTAAGAAATTAAATACAAGCTTTTATATCCGGCCAGACTCTGTATTGCTGGAGCTTAATATTAAAGCCGATGAAATTACCGATATCATATTAACACATCCGCATTGGGATCATATTGACGGTATCAGTCTTTTTCCCAAAGCACATATCTGGATTCAGAAAGAAGATTACAATTATTTTGTCGGTGAAGCCTGGCAAAAAGAAGGCAGAAATCAAGGATTTTATAAAAGAGATGTCGACTCTTTGATCAGTCAGAATATAGCCGGGAAATTGACCCTGGTTGATGGTGACGATAAGGAAATTATTCCCGGAATAAGAGTATATACCGGATCCAGACATACTTTCAACTCACAATACGTGCTGGTGCAAACCGGAGGGGACAAAGTAATACTCGCGTCCGACAATATCTGGATCTATTATAACCTGGATCACCTGAAATCCTCTCCCTATCCCAACGGCACTTTTGATACGACTGCTTATGTAAGGTCTATGCAAAGGATGAAAACACAGGCCTCCGAGATAAAATATATTATTCCCGGTCATGATCCTGCAATTTTTTCAAGGTTTCCCTTGATTAAACCAGATATCGTCAAAATAAGATAATTCTTCTGGTTCTTTATGCGGATATTCGCCTACTCATATTCAACCAATAAAATCAGGAAACATGAAAAGCAGAAATAAATTGACAGCGCAACCCTTCTTTAAAATGATCGCAGTTATTGCATTCGTAGTATTGATGTTTGTAACAGGTGCACAGGCTCAAAGCGGAGAAACCGTGGGTGCATCTACAACGGTGACAGCGAAAGTGATCAGTGTCGATCAGAAGACAAGAAATGTTAAGATTAAAACCGACGATGGAAAGGAATATAGTTTCATTGCCGGGGACAACGTAAAGAACCTTGCTCAGGTAAAAAAAGGTGATATCATAACAGCCACCTATACGGAAGCGATAGCTTACCAGGTCAGGAAACACAATAAGGAAACCGGGGTGACTGTCACCGATGCAACAGCAGCTGCTCAACCCGGTCAGAAACCAGCAGGGGCCGTCATGCAGCAGACCACCGTGGCTGTCACCATCACGGCCATCGATGCGACTGTGCCTTCCGTTACTTTCAAAGGACCGGGCGGAGAAATAAAAACGATCAAAATAAAAGATCCTCAAAAACTGAATGGCGTAAACGTCGGCGATGTAGTTGACATCACCTATACTGAAGCTCTCGCGGTCAAAGTAGAACCGGCAGCGAAATAATAATTGATCAAAACAATTTTTCAGCAGGAGGCTTAATTCCCATTAGCCTTAGATATACCGTGCATTGACCACGATGATGCGTTTGGTGTTCGAAAGCCTTCAGTAGCCAGGCTAACCGGATTTCAGTACGCTTACCTCCCGGCATGGTCCAGGTTATGACTTCACCCAGCTTACTGACATCCATATTCTGAATGGCATGAATGGCAAAATCATAACTGGTATTTACATAATACATCACAGAATCTTTGCTTTGGGCAGTGGGTGATTTTTCAAAATTTTTTGTAGCGAAAGGAAATTTTGAACCCGTGCATATAAAAATAAATCCTGCATTGGCAGATGCCAGATGCAACATTTGTTCTGCAAAATTGCGCACGCTGTCTGTCGGACGGAACCCATATTTATCGGCGGGCACCGCGTTGAGATATTCCTGGGTATATGCTTTGGCGCGTTCCCATTCTTTTACCATTTGTTGCCTCAATGTATCGTTGAAAGAGTTTTGAGCAGTGACGGAGAAAAAGCAGGTCGAAAGCAAAAGACTGAAAAAGAATTTCATTTCCTTGATTTATGACGAAAGATAAAACTTTTTTTAAAAACCTATCAGGCTGGAGGTTCGAGGCCAGACATACTTGCGTCAGGCTTGAGGCGTGAGGCACGAAGCCAGACATACATACTTCCCGCCTCACGCTTCCGGCTTCCCAGCCCGACGATTATGGTATTTGTGTTAGTTAGATAAATGTTTACCGGTTGGTGAAATAAGAACGCCGGTTGGAAAGAACCAATCCGTCGGCGGATCCAGTGATTCTATCTTGGCGCCTCGTACCAAAAATAAAATTATGAGAACAATCATTCTGCTTGCCAGCTTCATACTGCCTTTGATAGCCAATTCACAAAAAACAATTACTGGTAAAATTTTCGATGCCACAAATAACAAACCCCTGTTAAGTGCATCGGTTATTGCGGACGGAACACAAGGCGCGATCGTCAGCGACGCGTCGGGTAACTTCACTTTAAGGACGAACAATGATGTAAAGCAGATTACCGTCAGCTATGTGGGTTATGAAACCCGCATTATTAAAATCCAGAATTATTCCCATGAATACTTTATTGGATTACAACCTGCGATAACAGCAACCCAGATTACGGTGATCGGTACCCGGAATCAGACAAGAACCAAATTGCAGTCCGCCGTGCCCGTGGATGTGATTCAGGTTGCGGCTTTGGCAAAACAGGTAGGACAAACGGGGCTCAATCAATTGCTCACTTACACCGCTCCTTCTTTCCAGTCCAGCAGGCAAACCGTTGCTGATGGCACCGATCATATAGACCCTGCGCAACTAAGGGGGTTGGGTTCCGATCAGATCCTTGTGCTGGTAAATGGTAAAAGAAGGCATCAGTCTGCTTTAGTGAATGTAAACGGAACCGTAAACCGGGGACAGGTGGGAACCGATCTGGACGCCATTCCGATTTCTGCCATCGAAAGAGTGGAAGTGCTGAGAGATGGTGCGGCAGCGCAATATGGTTCGGATGCCATCGCCGGAGTTATCAATATTATTTTAAAAACTACAACCAACAATTTAACCGGTAATGTTTTATATGGCGAGAATGTAAGTAGTTATGCAAAAGATTATGCATTCGACAAGCTGGCTCATACAACGCAGCAGAACGCGAGTGTGAGAGACGGTAAAAATTTTCTGGTAGGCTTAAACTATGGAATCAATCTGAACAACAGGGGCTTCATTAACCTTACCGGAGAATATTCGCTGCGGGATGCTACGAACAGGACGGGCACTTACACCGGAGCCGTTTATCCGAATGTGGGAGGTCAAAACAAGGATGACTCCATTTTAAACGCAAGGAAGTTGACAAGAGATCATTTTGATTTGCACCTGGGCAATTCAAAAATTACAGCCGGGTCCTTTTTCTTAAATGCCGGTTATAATCTGAGTGATCGATGGAATCTAAAAGTATTTGGGACCTACAATCAAAAGAATGGAGAAGCGGCGGGCTTTTGTCGGTACCCCTCTGGCATACCGGCCGCGGCGGCGATTTATACCAGCCAGGCACTCGCCTTGTATCCGGATGGGTTCCTGCCTCTTATAAAAACGAATATTGGAGACTATTCCCTGTCGGCTGGTTTGGATGGGAAACTCGGGCAATGGAACGCATCTCTTTCCAATACGATCGGAATCAACAGAATTGATTTTACCGTGGATCACTCCGTTAATTATTCCCAGTTTGCCGTATCTGCTGAACCGCCCACAAAATTTGATGCCGGGGGAATGCAGTTTTTACAAAATATCATCAATGCGGATTTTTCCCGCAATTTCAAAGTGCTGTACGGTCTGAACATTGCGTATGGCGCAGAATTCCGGATAGATCAATACGCGCAGCATGCCGGTGAAGAAGCCTCTTATAAAAACTACAATACCAATTCCGGCGCAGCGGCTGGTGCCCAGGTATTTGCAGGTTTTGTTCCGGACTATGCAAAAAAACACAGCCGGTCTAACCTGGGGGCCTATCTGGATCTTGAACAGGATTTTACAAAAAACTGGATGCTTGAATTCGCCCTGCGGTTTGAAAACTATTCTGACTTTGGAAGTACACTGAATTACAAACTGGCAACCACGTATAAGCTGGGTGACAATTTCCTGATCAGAGCTGCTGTGTCCACCGGTTTCAGGGCGCCTTCCATGCAGCAAAAATATTATGCCAAAACAAATACTTTATTTGTCGCAACTCCTTCCGGTTTGCAACCTACTGAAAGCGGCACTTTTACCAATGACAGCCGTCCGGCAGAGATCCTGGGAATTCCTAAACTGACTGAAGAAACTTCACAGAATTATTCAGTGGGATTTACTACTACGCCGCTCAGGGGTTTAGAAATATCGGTTGATGGATATTGGATCAATATCAATAACCGAATCATATTAACCAATAATTTCAACGGTGGAACAGATACAGTCCTCACAAAATTATTGAAGGACAATGGAGCTACCACGGCCAACTTTTTTGCCAATGCCATTGATACCAGGTCAAGAGGGATTGAATCGGTGATCAGCTACAATGTAAATTTGGGCAATGCAACCAATCTCAGATTTGCGCTTTCTGCTACATTCATCAAAAATGAAGTGAAGAAAGCTGCCAATGGTAAACCCATTGTCAATGCTTCGGAGATCTTAATTAACTCGGGACAAATAGGCAATTATTTTAATCGCGAAGATCAAAGCAGAATAGAAGTAGTCAGTCCTTCATCCAAAGGCAATTTCATGGTGACTTATAATTACAGAAAATTCAGCACGATGTTGAGATTTGCTTATTTTGGAAAAGCTGTTTATCTGGATCCAACGATTGACCCCTCGAATCCGGCCAGTTTTCCTGTAAATACATTTACAGGTCAGAAACAAACACTTGACCAGACCTTCGACCCAAAAACGATAACAGATCTCTCCGTTAGCTACGATGTCACCAGATATTTTACACTTACCGTGGGATCGACTAATATTTTTGATGTTTACCCCGATCAGCAAACCCATAGCGGGAATGTATCGTTGGGCAGGTTTATTTACAGCCGCCGGGTGGAACAGATGGGCTACAACGGAAGGTTAGTTTTCGCCAGACTCTCATTTAATGTTCATTAATCCTTGTGATAGTCGCTTTTGCAAATGTTAAATGATTTGCTTATTTTGAATACCGCAGATGTAGGGTAATCAATACTTTCCGGCTGTCTTAAAATGAGCAGAATACTATTTATCAGGTTGGCAATTATCGCAATACTGTTTCTTGTTAATTCCGCAAAAGGTCAACAGGATCATTTTGCCTATGCTGTTACAGCCGTAAACAAGGGAGGCACGGAGTGGGTCGCTCTGCGAAAACTGGATACGCGGACAAGTGAATTCAGCAGCATATTACTTAATATAAAGGATAATGATCCGCAATCGGCGATAGGCGGCAGTGTGGCTGCCATTGCTTATGATGGGAGGACCAATCGACTCTATTATACCTCCATGCAAATTGACCAGTTGCATTATATTGATCTTTCAACGATGAAGTCTTTTACCGTTGCGGATCAATATTTCAGCAAAGCCGCCAGGTATGACTTAAAAAATGACGGCCCCATAAACCGGATGGTCATTGCTCCCGATGGTTATGGATATACGATTACGAACGACGGAACTCATCTCATTCGGTTCACGACCAACGGTTCGCCCGTCCTTTCAGACCAGGGTGATCTTCAGGATGATCCGCTGAATAAAGAAATGACCATTCACAGTATCTGCGCCAATTCCGGTGGTGACCTGGTAGCCGATGATGCTGGGCATTTATACCTGATCACCGGCTTCAACAAAGTATTTAAAGTGGATATCGCAAGCAGAAAGACATCCTATCTGGGAACGCTTTCCGGGTTGCCGGCAAAATTTACTACCAGCGGGGTCGCAGTCACTGAGGATGGCAAACAACTATTAGTCAGCAGCTCAGTTTATTCGGATGCATATTTTTTAATTAATCCGGAAACATGGCATGCATCGCCCGCCCCTACAACGCATGAAATCTTTGAAAGCGCTGATTTGGCCAACAGCAATGTATTGATTACAAAAGCTGGCGCGAATTCCAGTTTGTTTATAAGCAAGAACCCCGAAAATCTGAATAGAATCCGGATCTTTCCAAATCCTGTGCTGGATGATGAAGTCAGCATTCAATTTAATGAATTGCCACCCGGTAATTATACGATTCAGTTGGCCAATCTTTTGGGAAAAAGGCTGATTGAGCAGAAGGCAACCATTTCCGGACATGGCCAGACTGAGATCATGCATATTCCCGCATATACATTACAGGGGTTTTATTATATCCGCATACTGGATGAAAAAAATAATGTGGTGAGCACTCAGAAACTGGTCGTCGAACGCCGGTAAATGGCCCGAATAAATTCACTTAAAATGTTTCCGTTCCACCTATATTGCGCATGCATAGCAATCGCATAATTTCAGGCAATAAACCAAATAAAGAAAATTGAACATGAATCTGGAGAAAATAAAATATAGTATATCCCATCGCCTTCCTTTTCTCCGAATACCTAAAAGAGTATTATATGCCATGTCATACTATAATAAAAAGTATGTTCAAATACTGAAATGGGGCATCCATTCCAAAGAAACCGCAAACTATACGTATGATTTGACCGAAGGCAATATATTATATCTGGCACAGACCATTTCTGTTGTCACACAGGTTGACAGTAAGAAAATTATTGAATATATCAATGAAGCGCGCAACAATAAGCAGCTGAAGGATCATATTATCACTGAAACGATGAAAACTCCTTTAAGAGAATATGCAGACCTGCGGGTTGATTTTGGAAGGAGACTGGGATGGTATGCTTTTGCCAGAACGTTAAAGCCCAAAATAATTGTTGAAACAGGAGTTGACAAAGGAATAGGCTCTGTTTTGTTGTGCTCCGCACTTTTGAAAAACAAAGAAGAAGGATTTGCCGGTCTTTTCTTTGGAACGGATATCAATCCGGAAGCCGGATATTTATTGAGTGGAATTTATAGCGATGTAGGTAAAATTCTTTATGGAGATTCGATCAAAACCCTGTCTCAATTCAATGAAAAGATAGATCTGTTTATTAATGACAGTGACCATTCAGCGGATTACGAATATCGGGAATACATTACCATCAGGGATAAAATTTCCGAAAACGCCGTTTTATTGGGAGATAATTCCCATATTTCAGACAAGCTCGCTGTCTTTTCCAACGAAACAAACAGGAATTTTCTTTTTTTCAGAGAGGAACCCAGGGGACATTGGTATCCGGGCGCCGGTATTGGAATATCTTTTATTAGTCCCGGGAAATAGAAAAAATGGCTGCCTGCCTATTCTACAAAATATCTATGTTTTATTTATTGCGGAAATATTCATATTGAACAGCCAGCCATTCCTGGGAGTCCGTAAGTTTCCAGTATTGTTTGACGATGTCGTGATCTGGACTGACTGTTATAATAACATTCCTGATTTTTACATTATTACCCCGATCTTTTAATTCCGGACCGAAACCGGGATGTGTAAAATTGAGAATATAAGATACAATGCTGTCTGTAGTCTGACTAAAGTTGGTAAAATACATGATACCACCGGTTATACGTGTGTCGATGGTCACATAATCCCAACGCTCCTCGTTTTTATTATAATCCAAATCTGATACCCGTTCAAATAATGGCGGCTCACTATTCCTTGTAGGAACCATGATTTCGTGCATGCAAAGGGCACCTATCATAGTTCTTTCAGCTTCAAGGTCATGAACTATTTGCGGGGAAGTATTTTTAAACGGTTGCAAAGTCATTGTTACTTTCCAGGAACCCGTTTTTTCTCTGAGCCACTGCGATTGCTTCGTGTTATAAAAAACGCTGTCAGCCTGGGTTTGGGCATATAAATGCGAAACAGCAGTAAAATATACCAACAGCATAATTGAATATTTCTTCATATTTAATTTTTAAAGATATTCGGGCATGGCTTGTTCTTCAGTGGATTTCAATTTGTATTTTTTGAAGAATTTATTGTTTTATCAATCACAACTTTTCCTCCTTTCATCACCCACTTCACATGATGTATAATAACATTAATATCATGGAGTGGGTCACCTTCTACCGCAACGATGTCTGCATAGTAGCCTGGACCAATTACACCTAAATCTTTTTCCATGCCCAGCATTTCTGCGCCGTTAACGGTAGCGGTCTTCAGGGCCTCGGCAGGCGTCATCCCTGCTTTCACAAACCATCCCAGTTCACCGGTATTCTCGCCAAAACCTGTAAACACGGCATCTGAGCCCATGGCTATCTTTACTTTAGCTTTTATGGCTTTTTTAAGCGAAATAAAATTCCTGTCAATATATTTATTTAAACCAGCTACCACAGCAGAGTCATATCCATACTCATCCTTATGCGCTATGTAATATCTGTTATGGTCAATAGTAGGCACATAGGTAATTCCCGCTTTGGCCATTTTAGAAAATGTTGAATCGGCCACATCCGTGGCGTGCTCAATGGTATTCACCCCTGCCCTTATTGCATCATTCACCGCCTCGGCGCCATAAGTATGCAATGCAATTCTTTTCCCCGCCATATGCGCTACATCTGCCGCCGCTTTTATTTCTTCATAAGTATAGGTTTGAAACCCCGTAACATCCTTGTCACTCCCGGTAGAAGCGTATATTTTTATCCAGTCCGTACCGGCAGCAATATTCTGCCGGGCAACCCTTTGAACTTCTACAATCCCATCTGCTAATCCGGCATCTGCGTGGGCTGTCGGACTGTACGGCAGGCTGCTGATGTGTAACCCATTACCCGCCACAAACATTCTTGGTCCAACCATGGCGCCTCTGTTTATCAGGTCGCGCATAGAAATATCCATATAGTCATTCGAGCCTAAATCCCTCACGGTAGTAACACCGGTTTCAAGTGCCTTCAGTGCATTTTCCTTTGCAAGAAAAACAGTAACGGCCGGTCCCAGTGTCCCGTATTGCGCCCACGGATTGGTGCCGGGTGTTTTATCCCAGTAAAAAGTAATATGCGTATGGGCATCTATTAATCCGGGTATCGCAGTGTAAGATTTTAGATTAATGGTTTCAGCATCCACAGGAATAGAGATGTCTTTTTCCGCTCCCACTTTAACAATACGGTCGCCATTGACTATGACAACAGCATTCATGATCGCGTTTCCCTGACCATCAATGAGTTTTCCAAAATGAATCGCCCTGACCTGCGCAAATAAAAACGATTTATGTATAGATGAAATAAATATAAAAATCAGTATTGTATAGATTTTGCGCATTGCTGAAGATAATTAAAGCCAGCCATTCCTGATTTTGGAAAATTTTCTATTTATTTATGCATTCACTAAACCTGCAGGAATTGGCCCAAAAAACATATTCTGCCCTCCGGCGATTTCAGATTAAGAGTATTTTTTCGTTCAAATCAGGGAAAAATACGTTTGATATCGGAAAAAAATTCGCATATTGCAGATATGTCGGCTCCCCTCGATCCATCTATTATTGAAGCCAGAAAACGCGCGATTGAAGCTTCCTATAAACGGCAGATCGAGCTGGCAGGCAAACCCGGTTATGATCCAAAACTGACTGAACAATTAAAGAAGGACCTGGACTGGCTAAGTGAGCAGGAGGTCAAAAAGAATGTTTCCGAGAGTCAGCAATAAGAAGGTTTTTTCTCTCTCTTAATTTTCAGATAGCTGATAATCCTGTTTTATAACGCGGATATGATTAGTTTCCAGATATTTTCCCCTTCAATAGAACTGAAGGAAATTGTCAGTCATTATTTCATTGCTGATATCACAGACTTAAATGATCTCCCTCTCACGACTGATGTATATCCTATGAATATACCAGCCTTAAATTTTCTAAGCAATCCTGGAATATATCAATTTAATAATGAGGATGGTAGTTTTGAAGAAGGTCGTCTAATCAACTTAGTTGGTCAAATGAGTGGTACAAGAATAACCAGATTCTTTCGGCCCGGAATAATCGTAACTGTCATATTTACTCCCTGGGGTATCCATAAATTGTCCAGAATTAATATGTCTGAAATTACGGATATGGCTATTGACCCATTTGCCATAATTGGTGCTGAAGAATTGGAAGATTGCAGGTCTCAGATTTTTCAGTCAAATTCATTAAGAGCTGGATTGAATGTTGTCAATAAATATCTTCTTAAATGGTCGCAAATAAATGAACCCGATCTCCGAAATATAGATAAGATTGCTACGCTTATCAACTCACGGAAGGGTAATGTTAATATAGACTGGCTAATTGGAGAAGCCAATATGAGTATTAAGACGTTTGAACGTCATTTTTATGAAAAAATAGGAATACCGCCGAAATTGTTCTCCCGAATTTCAAGATTTTCGCACGCCATAAAAATGTTGCAGGGAAATGCAGGTACTCTTTCTATTCTGGATGACTGCGGATACGCTGATCAGGCACATTTTATTAAGGAGTGCAAAAACCTCTGTGGAAGAACACCCAAATTCTATTTAAAAGAAACTGAAGAAGTATCCCGATTTTTTTTTAGCCATTTTGTCAAAGATTGACGAAAACATACAATTTTTATTAATCTGCTCTGCGTAATTTTAAACCGAATACCTCCATACCCTTTCTCCAAATTCGGTCTCTGCATCAAAAAATCATTGGGGTTAATTTGTTTACTCCCGGGAGGATAATGTCTTGAGCAGTCGAACCGTTTTCTTTCCTTTGTTTAAATACATTTTATTTCTTAAAAATTATTGTATGAGAAAAAAAACTTTACCCCTGATCGCGAGAAGATTATTTCTGATCTTGTTTTTGATTTCTGCATTTGTGGCCTGCGATAAAAACGTTCCGGAAAATGACGTGAATGTTCCTCCCTTTTATAATTTAGATATTACTCTTTCTCCTGAATTATCCAAGACGGCTCCGGGAGAAAATGGCGCCGGCTTCATTAAATTCCGGCAGGACCCTGATACGGCCCGTATAATAACTCTGGAAACCTGGATATACCATCTACAACCAAATCATGCCTACCAGTTACAACGGGCCGTAGATCCCATATCAAGCAGCAGTTGCAGCAGTCAGGTTTGGCTTACACTCGGAAAAGGGCTTGTCGCGCAAGCCATACAAACCGACAGACAAGGAAATGGTCATGAAACTCTATTTCGCGATGTCACTGGTACTGCCAGAGGAACGCAATTCCGGATCCACTTTCAAATTGTAGATGCAGTCACCATGGCAACGGTATTGACGAGTGATTGTTTTCAGTATACCGTGAGATAATATGGATAGTATTCGGGTAATCCCGGGAACTGTACAATAGCTTTTTGCATTTCACCTATCGGTTCAATGGATATTCGTTGATCCAGTGAAATCCTCTTTTCATCAGCGGAAATTCACCCGGATCCAGCCGGACCAGTTTCATATAGATGCTACCATCCGGATCTTTGCTTTTCATATCAATATGATCTTTGTCTACCACCAGGTATGTAAATGAATATTTCAATTGGTTGCTGAAACGGTCAAGGAACTTAATCTCACTTTGGTCAGGATTGTCATCGTAGGTGTAAGCCTGAAGCGTGTCATCCATCATTTGCACTGAGCCATGGTTAAAATCACTTAAGATAATCCTGTTCCACCTGGTTTTATCCGTTACTAACGGAGGAATAATATCTGTGTATTTATAGTAGGCCTCCACCCTGTAATATCCATACAGTTTTGGCTTCGGGGCTTCGTCACCATATTGAGTCCGGGCATCGATTGCCTGGCTTGTATAAGTGTACAACATGTAAAAGATAAATACCGTTTTGATCGCGAGCAGCGGGATTTTCCATTTCCCGGATTTGATTGAAGGACCGTATGATTTTAGCCGGCTGACACGGTTCAGAATAAAAAACTGAAACAGGCGATGAATATCAGGTGCTGCAATAAAAACAGCCATCAAAAAAAGCATGGATGAAAATATCTTCACCGGAACATCAAAACAAAAATTGATGGCCACGATATTTGCTGTAACCGTCATACAGAACAGCGCTCCAAAAGTTTTGGTTTTCCTGAATAATAAAAGAAGTCCGCCAATTATTTCCGCCCACCCCATGAAATAGTTAAACCCTTTGGAATAACCCAGGAATGCCCAGGCAAGCCCCATCGGAGATGACTGACCGTAGGTTTCTGCGAGACGATAAATATTGGGAGCAGGGAATTGGGATTTGAAAACTTTGAATGATCCGTAGGAGATCAGGTTGAAAGCAAGATAGTAACGGACGGCAACGGCAAACCAATATAAGAGTCGCTGATAATTGTTCCGGTGTCTTTCGAGCAGGGACCAGATCAGGGCTCCCAGCAAAGCACCGCTCAGTATTAAAAACATCTGCACATAGTTCCAGGTAGTGTCGCCGCTGCCATTGGGTGTAACCGTAATATCATAAGGGAGGTGAAGGATGTATTTGCCGGCATGAGGCACGAGCCAGTTCCAGGATTCATATATCCATCCCAGCCAGGAATTGAGCACAGGTAAATAATTGACCGGAAAGGGGATGATGTACAAGCCGAAGAAAATAAATGAAAACCGAAAAATTATTTTCTGCAGGGAACTCCAGTTAGTTTCTGTTGGTGAGCCGGCCGCAAGCATCCTGTTGATTTGTTATCAAATTATCACAAATTGTTACAGCCTGTTTCAGGAGGAGACAGCATTATGTATATTTTAACTATCTTCTAAAGGGAAACACTTACGGCGTAATTTTATTGATGCGTTATCTGCTCTATTTTCTTTATCTCGAATGGTACTGGGGGTTACGCCTGGCTCTTTTTATTATACGACATGAAATTCGAGGTGAAAAAAAATACGGTATCCGCACAATTGGCATTGAGAATCTTTCAGATACTATACCGTTCGAAGATCGTATACATGTCAGCAGGTATGAGCCTGTTAACTATTATACTTCCAGCCGCTTACTTAATTATTTGCAGCCAGCTGATTTTACAACAACCTTTTTGGATGCAGGATGCGGTAAAGGCCGGTTGTTAGCGATGGGTGCTGCTTATGGATTTTCAGATATCATCGGTATAGATTTTTCTAAAAAGCTATGCGATACTGCCGCAGATGTTTGCAGCCGAATAAAAACCAGGTATCCGGATATATCCATTACCATCGAATGTGCGGATGCACGTCATTATTGTATTCCGGAAACAGTGGGCGTTATATTTCTATTTAATCCTTTTGATGCGGTCGTTATGGAGCTGTTCATTCAAAAAGTATCTGAAAGCCTTTACCGGAAAAATCGCCCTTTGAAAGTTCTATACGCTAATCCACAATGTAAACAACAATGGCTGGAAGCCGGGTTTAAAGAAATTGCATCGTTCGTAAAGCTGAGATATTTACAAGGATCTGTTTTGGAGAAAAAATAGTACCCGTTTGTTTATGATATCCGGACCCTGTTTATTTTTTCCTTTAAGATAATATATCCATTTTGCGGCTTTGCCGTTTTCCCATTCAAAAGAATTTTGCTGCCGGACCCAACATACAATTTTACTGTCCAGAGGGGCTTTGTCATTTTTACGGTATAATCTTTCATCTCCCCTGATTTCCTGTAATCAACAGAAAGCAGATCATCCCCGATGATTACATCTTTAATGGATGCCTCTGCCCATGCTGCAGGAAAATTCGGCCGAAGGGTGATCTCTTTTTTATAGGCTAATGGATCAATGCCAAAAAAATAATGGATCAGGGGTGTATTGATTCCCCGGATATTCCATGCCTGCACAAACATGCCGTAGTCCGGAGATACTTCGTAGGTTGTGCCAGGTGTTGCAAAACTGAATGAATTGAGCAGCATATACATGTAGTACAGTGCCGTATCGGCACTACCGTAGCGGCATGCAATAATAGCCAGGCTTGCTGTGGCTGCCGGCATAACGGCACGGTTGTAATTAAATTCCTTATCATGATGAAATGCTCCTTCATCCACCCGGATATCGTCCGGCCTTTCTATCCCTGATATATACAGTCCGTACTTGTTAGTAAAAAAGCCGATCTTCTTTAATGTTTCCACGGCTTTCAATGAATCTGCCAGGCCCGCTTCCAAAGGACTGGCACCTGCATTATAGTATACTACATATGCATGATAAGGATAGCTGCCGTCTTGAACGGATGTTTTCAGTTCTGTTAGTTTTTTCTGCGCCCAGGAATTTCTGGCCGGATCTACCCTTTTTGCTAATGCCGAATCTATGACGCTGATTGCCTTTTCTTTCGTAGATATAAAATCTCCGTACCTCTTTTCTGTTGGCACCCACCAGTCCCGGTTGATATTTACCTGTAACTGCTGCGCCTTCTGTTGGTAAGTATTTGCCGCATCCGTATCGTTTAAAACCCGAGCCATTTCAGCCATAGCTTCTAAAAAGACCCCTGTCGCCACTTGCACATCCAGCATCTCAGAATTCAGACCTTCAATTTCCGCACCTCCATATCCTTCAATATAGCCATTATGATCGGTATCATGTTCCTGTAACCATTTCCATACCTTCCTGCCATGTTCATAATTGTCTTTAAGGAACGGCATATTGCCTGTCCACCGGAAAATATTCCAGGCCGTGATGATATACAACTGCGATTCCTCCATTCTTCCCCGATCGTAAACGGCACCATTGGTTGACACTTCATGAATGATCCTGCCATTTTCTCCATTTGCCTTATCAGATGCCTGCTTAAGCATTTTCCAGGAACTGTAAAATATGTCTGGTTCAATTGTACCATATAATGCATCGAAAACGGTGGACTGATCATTACTGAAAAACCATGGATAGTCGGGCAGGCCTGCACTCATGGCTCTTCCCATACCCGGCACATCTCTTACCAGCCAGTCACTGCTGTACTTACCCCATTGGTATGCTTCCATAATCTTTTTATCAGGAATTTTGATATAAGCGTTTCTTTCCAATTGTTGATAACGCCGTTTTTTTGCAGTAAATAACCGGGATAAACCGCTTTTTGCGAGATCTATATTTTTGATGATTTCTTCTTTGTTCTGACCTGATCCGGAAATATAAAAGCGTAACAAACGTGTTCTACTTTTTGCAAGTTTTATCAAAACAGACAGTCCACCTGATAAACCTTTTCCCTGGTAGTCCGATTTTTTTGTTCCGGTAAAATCTGCCGCACTGCCTTCCGCAGATATACCCGTAAACCAGGAATTCTTTTTGTCTTTAAAAAATACGGTACCCGTCTGGTTGTCAAAAGAGAGCATTTCATCCGTGCTATCCGTCATGCCTGTTCTTTCACCGAGCCATACGGGTCTCAGATTCACATCCGCCGCGAACTGTATGGTTAATTCCTTGTCAACATCATCCTGATTAGTGATCGCATACTCCACTATTAATAAAGGGATATTATCAGGTACGAACTGCGTTCTAGTAACTATCAGGTTCTGTTGCGGCAGCCGGTACAAAAATTGGGATGTGAACGAGTAAGTAATAAAACTGTCGCATTTATCCATCTGCTGGCTAACACCTGTTTTACGATCCGTAATGATTAAACGAAATCCGTCCAACAGTTTTATCGGTTGTTGCCAGATTCCACCCATTTCGCCTGGTACGTGAAAACCAACTGAAGGAAAATTACCGGCCTGGTCGCCGATAGAATAAAGCCGGTCTCCGGCTGTAACGCAGAGGTAGCTGGCATTCTCTTTCTTACCATTGAGATGAGGCAAAGATTTGCTTGCCTCACCCAAAGAAAAAACGGACTGTGCCCTGGTAAAAAATGGAAGCGCAATCAAGATTAGAAGCCAATATTTTTTATTCATATACACAGGCCAATACATACATTAAAAAAACTCTGCATTATTAACTTTATGAAACAGTTGCTAATTAAAATTAGAATGATTTACGTAGAGTTTATCGTATTGCCCATAAAAGTTATTTTTCGTTTATACCTTACGGTGAATACAATCGGATATGAAAATCAGATTAGTAGCTTTTGTTCTATTATGCCAGCTTATTGCTTGTACACCCGGCTCAATCAGCTGGACAGCCATCGGTGATTCCATTACCTATTTAAATGATCATCATGACGAAACCGGCAACAGGATAACCAATGGGTATATGGCCTTAGTGGCTGCACAACATCCAAATATCAAATACATCAACCAGGGCCATAACGGGTGGACAGTTGCAGGCATAGCAAAAGAAATTGAAAATCTCGGGCTTACTAAAACCGATGTCTACACTGTTTTTCTGGGCACCAACGATTGGTGGTCGGGTCTGCCGCTGGGCTCCCTGAACGATTATAAAAACAATACCGGAATTAAAACGACTTACGGGGCATATCGCGTCATCATCAACAAGATCAGGGATCTCAACCCCACTGCCAAAGTTATTTTGATAACACCCATGCAGCGCAGCGATTTTGTTTACATTGGCGACGCTAATAACAATGCGTACGGTTGTTATAAACCCAAAAACGGACAGGAGCTTTCGCAGTTTGCTGATGCCGTGAAGGAGATTGGCAACTATGAGCATTTTACAGTAATTGACCTTTACTACAAAAGCGGAATTACGGTTGATAATGTTGTAAAATTTAAAAGGCTGAAGGATACAGTTACCGGAACATACCGTGATTTTAAATATCCGGATTATATTGGAGTACCCTTTCATCCCGGAATCGATGAATATCCATATCCCCTGGATGCGATTGGTAATACGTATGACGGCCTGCATCCGTCTGATCAAGGCTACCGGATAATTGCAGACATGATTATCAGTGAATTTAAAAAGGCCGGATACCTTGGTCCGGAAACTCTTAAAAAGTAGCAAATGATTTTTCACGGTTCATGTAATCTGATTTTCTGCTAACACAGATATGATTTACGATGTATCCGGCGTCCCTGCCCACACCGCCCATCCAGGTGGAGGTGAGCGAGTACTGGAACAGCGAGCCCACAAAATATAGTCCCGGATACTTTGACGAAACGCCACGAAACGTTGCGGGATATCCGTTGGCTGCCACAGCACCCGGCAGATCCATCCAGGAATAATCGGGGCGAAATCCTGTGCACCATACAATGGCAGATGCTTCAATCTTCTCACCAGTTTCCGTAACGGGCCATCCATCCTTCGCACCTGTCAATCGCTGGAGGATTTTCACCCCTGCCAGCTGCGCTGATTCCGGCGAAATATTGATCAGCGGCGCGCCTTTGCCCTGCATGATCCCGGCCTGTAGTTTCCGGCCCATTGGTGTACCGGTATTCAGGATATGCTTGTTCATCCACACGAATTGTTTTCCGAAATATTTAAATATAAAATCAGGAATCTGCGCCGTAGGCTTGCCCGCGATATACACACTTCGTTTTTCATGGAGCAGATCCATTGCGATCTGGAATCCCGAAGTACCCGCACCCACGACCAATATCTTCCCTTCCGGCAGATCATCCGGAGATTTATAATAAGAAGAATATAATTGCTGAATGCCCCCATTTAGCTCCTTCGCGAAGGCAGGTATTTTTGGAATCGCATAATTGCCAGTCGCGATTACCAGGTTCTGCGTTTCGAGCATCTGGTCTTTCAGCATGATCTGAAAACCATTATTTGATTTCTTTACCATCATCACCCGCGCATTATATAGTACAGGCAATTCAAACTTCTCTTTATATTCCAGCAGGAAATCGGCCGCTTCATCCTTGGTAGGAAAATAATTTTGATTTCCAGGGAACGGAGAGCCGGGCATGCCATTATTCCAGGCCGGTGTAAACAGTCTTAATGAATTCCATCGCTTTCGCCAGGAATCACCAGTTCGGGCTTCCGCATCGAGAATCAGGAAATCGATATTCTTTTTTTCCAAATGATAGCCTGTCGCCAGGCCTGCCTGTCCACCACCGATTACGATGGTCTGCCAGTATTTTTTGTCTGTATTTAAATTCATGTTGCAAAGCTCCGGCAGAAAACAAAGCCGGACAATCAGTGAAAACCATGATTTTTGGGGAGTCCTGAGGATTTACAGCCAGTAAACCTTGGACGCTTCTTTTACAAGCTCCATGGAATTGCGCACCTGAATTTTTTCCAGCAGATGTCGCCGGTGTGTTTCAACCGTGTGGATACTAATATGACAGCGGTCGGCGATCATCTTGGTGGAGAGCCCTTCGCTGATCAGATGCAGGATTTCTTTCTCCCGCCGGGTTAGTAGTGTGACCCAGGATGGACTGTCTGTGATGGGAGTGACTTTTCCCGGTTCAATGGATGTTTTGCTTTTCGATTTCTCATGAACCATGGCCACCTCCAACAGTCGCGTGCAGGATTTTTCTTTCCGAACCCAATCATCCAGCTCCGCCCATTCATCCGAATCAATAGCTAACCTGTCAAAGCGGCAGAGCACCTGGTCGATTACTTTTTCTTCGGTAAAAGAAACGAGATAGCGCGTGTCGCGCAGTCCGACCCATCCTTTTGTCGGATGCTTAAAGCGGTATTCCAATAGCAATGGTGCGGGATATGCATCGCCGGCGGAGTAATGCGCCATCGCTTTATGCGATTCAATGATCCGGGTGGAAACCTCATGCATGTCCTCCGGGTTAATCAGCGGAAACCAGAAATCCATGCCGCCCTTCCTGAATTGTTCGTTCGTATAACCTGTCAATTCAAAAAAATTGTCATCGAGATAGAGGAACCGGTCGACTCCCAGGCAGGAGATCATGAAAACGCAGAATGGATTTTTATTTTCATCCGGCATGAAGAAAGCATCCGGGACAGAGAAGTTTTCCGGAAGCCTTTGTTCGCTCAGTATTTTATATTTTTCTGCAATCATGTGTCGCTGATTAGAAAGAACAAAAATACCTAATTCCTTGCAGGTATTCAATCCTTCTATTCAATATCATGGTATTCAGTGATGCCCGTTTGATGCGCCGGGCCCGGGATTTGTGTTAGCCGGGGCTGTATGAAAAAGAAATTATTTAATCTTACGATGTGGTGGGCTGTAATCGGTGCGGCTGAATGGGTCGGCGGAACAGTCTTTATGTTTTCGGTGATCAATCCGCAATGGAGTCAGGATCCGCCGGATTCCGTCAGGCAGTTTTTTTTACATACACGGTTCAACGAGTATATCGCCCATTTTTTTGGTCCGCCGTTCATGACCTTCAGGAGCTTCATTCCACAATTGCTGGCTGTGATCCTTGGTTGGAACCTGAAAAGGCATCGGTCTTACCTGTTGGCGGCTCTGGGTTGCACATCGGTAATCATTGCATTTACGTTGCTTTACATCTATCCCATAAATGATGTGCTCATTTTAGCGCTGCCTGGCAAGAATATCAAATATAATTTTATAGAATGCTTCAGGCTGTTCAAACATGGGATAGTGGCCACAGTCCTGGATCCAGTGTAATTCATAGGAAGGAAACAATATTTTATATTCATAGTCAGCGAAGCTCAGAATGTCCTGCCTGCCAGCAACGATATAGACGGGCTTTTTGAATGCAACCAGGGATGTTCTCAAATCGATTTTTGATTTCGCTACGTCTTTAAAAAGTAATTGTTGCGTTTTCTGATTTCGCGGAACATCCATATAGGGCATTAAACTGTCTAATCTCGCCGGATTTGCAACAAACCCCGAAAGTATCAGATACCTGTACTCTTTGGTTTCATCCTTTGTAAGCTCTTCGCTATTCATTTTCCGGGTTAATATTTCCATTCGCTTATTTTCCTGGTCCTTCCATTTTGCTATTCGATTATACTGAAGGGTCTGACGCAGTTCCTTACCCATCAGCATTGAACTGGGTGATATGATAATCAAACTCTTCACTCTGTCGGGATAAGCGGAAGCGAAACAGAAAGCTATAGTCGCGCCCCAGGAATGGCCACATACAATTGCTTCTTTCAGACCTAAATGATCCAGTAATAAGTTTAAATCAGAAACCGTCGTTTGTATATTGACGGTGTTTGAATCGAATGGGTTGGGTATGGAAAGTCCAGTTCCTCTTTCTTCCAATAAGATTACCCGGTTGTTCATGCTTAATTTCGTGGTCATGTCCACAAGCTGCGAACAATTGTTTCCCGGCCCGCCTGTTAATAAAACGATCGTCTCCCCTTTTCCGTATTCATGATAATAGAGAAAGCCATTGCTGAATTTTATTGAATCCGTCTTTTGTGCAAAAACGGGTAACGTAGCATGTACGATGAAAAATATAATTAAACAGCGTATCATAATATTCTTGCTCATAAGTTACAATTTAATTATTTCAATCAACGGGTAAGTGGGTGAATTTAATTTCAATCACGATTATTACCTTCATGTATTAAATTCCCAATGAAAAGAATCATTGTATTGATAATTCTCTGTAATTCTGCCGTGCTATACGGGCAGCAAAGAGACTATCCGATTCAAACCGTTTTTTTCACGCAGGTGAAACTTACCGATCATTTCTGGCTTCCCAGAATTGAAATCAACCGGACAGTAACGATACCCGCTTCATTCGCCCGTTGCGAAAGTACCGGCCGGGTAAATAATTTTGTCATGGCGGCAGCGAAGAAAGGAAAATTCTGTACAAAATACCCCTTTGATGATACGGATATATACAAAACAATTGAAGGCGCGTCTTTTTCTTTAGCCGTTCATCCCGACTCAAAACTGGAAGCTTATGTGGATTCCCTGATAGTGATTATCGGCAAAGCGCAGGAACCCGACGGTTATCTTTATACGGCCCGCACTATAAATCCCAATGAACCCCATGCCTGGGCTGGTAAGGAAAGATGGGAAAAAGAAAGGGAATTAAGTCATGAGTTATACAATGCCGGACATTTATACGAGGCCGCAGCGGCTTATTACCTGGCAACCAAAAAAACAAATCTTTTAAATATTGCCCTGAAAAATGCTGATCTGGTTTGCTCAGTTTTCGGTCCGGATAAAAAACATGTTGCCCCGGGTCATGAAATCATTGAAATGGGTCTCGTAAAATTATATCGGATCACCGGTAAGATAAAATACCTCTATACCGCTAAATTTTTCATTGAAGAGCGTGGTCATTATCATGGATACGATTCTACGAGTAAAGACCTCTGGAAAAACGGGGCTTACTGGCAGGATAATATTCCGGTGGTGGACCAGACGGAAGCGGAAGGTCATGCTGTGCGTGCAGGATATTTATACTCAGCTATGGCAGATGTGGCCGCATTGACAGGAGACGACAGTCTGATCCTTGCCATCGACAGGATCTGGAACAATGTAGTGGACAAGAAAATATATATACAGGGCGGCGTGGGTGCAATAGGTGATGGAGAGCGTTACGGTAACAACTATGAACTCCCCAATGCAACGGCTTATAACGAAACCTGTGCCGCGATCGCACTGGTTTACTGGAACTATCGAATGTTTTTATTACACGGAGATGCGAAATACATGGATGTGCTGGAGAAATCTTTGTACAACGGACTGATTTCGGGCGTCGGCCTGGATGGCAAATCATTCTTTTATACCAATGCCATGCAAATCCGGAACAGTTTCCAGCACCCGTCGATGGAGGCAACCCGTTCCGGTTGGTTTGAATGCTCCTGCTGTCCTACGAACCTGGCAAGACTGATCCCTTCCATTCCCGGGTATATGTATGCGCAAAAAGCGGACAGCCTTTACATAAATCTTTTTATCAGCAGTCAGGCCAATTTGATCGTTCATCAAAAAAAAATACAGCTGATTCAAAAAAATAATTATCCCTGGGACGGCGGACTGCTGTTCACGGTAAATCCTGAGTCATCCACGTTCTTTCATATGCTGGTGCGTATTCCGGGATGGGCCCGGAACCAGGCTATTCCCTCCACCCTGTACCAGTTCCAGCAATCTTCCGATCTGAAACCGGTTATTAAGGTTAACGGTGTGGCTGTTGATTATACGATAGAAAACGGATATGCTTCCATCAGCAGGACCTGGAAAAAAAATGATCAGGTAGAAGTGCAGCTGCCCATGGAAATCAGGAAAGTAGCAGCCAATCAGAACATTACCGATGATATCGGCAAAATTGCCCTGCAACGCGGACCGCTTATCTATTGTGCCGAGTGGGTTGACAACCATGGTAAAACAGACAATATCATTTTACCGGCCAGTACAAAATTTTCCAGCGAGTACCTGCCGGATTTATTAAATGGTGTTACGGTCTTGAAATCAAATGCAAGTGCCGTTGTCATACAACCCGACAATAATATATCTACAATAAAACAAACGTTTACAGCAATCCCTTACTATAGTTGGGCAAACAGGGGAAAGGGAGAAATGATGGTATGGTTTCCCACTGAAGTAAAGGATATTGAATTGCTTACAAAATAACCCTTGGAATCATTACCAGCATTGATAAAAAAAATGATTTCCATTTCACTGCCTATTTTTTAAAATGATACCTGACGCCAAAGGATATACCGGCCACGTCAATAAATTTCAGAAAGTCGACCGTACTATTTGTCATGGAACTGAGCCGGTATCGGTAATAGGGCTCGGAAAAAATCTCCATCCGCTCGTTTATATGCTTTGAAAAGTTCAAACCCAGATATAAACTCAATCCGGTATTTGTTTTGAAATAGCTTGTTTGGCCGGCATCGAGCCAGGAGTATAGATTAAAAATGACCCCTGTATTGACAGCCTGTGCTGGGCAGTTCCATCCATATTCTGACATGCCCGGATGAGTTCGTTTTCGTTCAACCCCTGAAATTTATAAATCTGATAGAACTAAGATATGAAAGCGGATATAAACGTTGCCTGGAGAAAAACATGTTATGCGCTTTTCGGGCGGATGCAACAATTCATCATACAGTTTGTCTTTTTCGTATGAACAGATAAATTGAAAGAATATGCTTAAAAACTATTTCAAAACGGCCTGGCGGAGTCTTCTCAAAAACAGACTTTCCTCCCTTATTAATATCGGTGGTCTTTCGATCGGTATGGCACTGGCCATGCTGATCGCATGCTGGGTTTATAATGAATGGTCGTATGACCGGCATGTGAATAACTACCAGCGTATTGCCCAGGTCTGGGCGCTCTGGCCAGGTCACAAAGGCGCGCAAAGGCAATTACCCGCTCCGGTGGTGGATGAGCTGCGTTCAAAATTTGGCAGCGACTTCAAGCGGATAATCATATCCTCGCAAAGGCAGGAGCACGTACTTTCTTTCGACCAGAAAAAATTGATCAAGGCCGGAAACTTCATGGATCCGGAAGTTTTGAAATTGTTCAGCATTCCATTGTTGAAAGGAAACCCCTCCGCTCTGAATGACCCGCACTCGATCTTATTGTCGGCCTCCCTGGCGAAGGCTTTTTTTGCAGGCGCCGACCCGGTCGGACAAATACTCCGCATGGACGATAGCCTGTCGCTTAAAGTGACAGGCGTTTATCAGGACTTCCCGTATACCAGCACATTCAGGGATATTACCTTCCTGTCGCCCTGGGACCTTTATGCATCTTTCGATGCGGAGACCAGATATAACCGGCACAGCTGGGGCGACAATAACTGGCAGGTTTTCATAGAGCTCGCAGATCATGCAGATATGGAGCAGGTCTCTTCAAAAATTAAAAATATCAAAGCAGATAACGATCCCTGGCTCGACTCCGCGGGTCATAATATGAATAATTCGGAATTGTTTTTACATCCGATGAGCCGATGGCATTTGTATTCTGAATTCAAAGAGGGTGATCGCGACAGCGGCAGGATCAGCTATGTCAGGTTATTCGGTCTGATTGGTGTTTTTGTTCTCCTGCTGGCCTGTATCAATTTCATGAACCTGAGTACGGCCCGTTCGGAGAAAAGAGCCAAAGAAGTAGGCATTCGCAAAACCATCGGTTCATTGCGTATACATCTGATCGGTCAGTTTTTTATTGAATCTTTACTGGCGGCGGTTATGGCATTTGCCATAGCGGTCGGCCTGTTTATATTGTCGTTGCCATTCTTCAATGAATTGGCGGAAACCAGGATGACCGTTACCTGGTCGAATCCTCTTTGCTGGATCGCCGGTATTGGTTTCGCGCTGTTCACGGGCCTGATCGCAGGCAGCTACCCGGCTTTGTACCTGTCATCCTTCCAACCTATCAAAGTGCTGAAAGGTATTTTTCGCGTGGGCCGCCTGGCCTCCCTGCCGCGTAAGGTTTTGGTCGTAATGCAGTTTACGGTTTCCATCGCGATGATCATCGGAACGATCATCGTTTTCCGGCAGGTGCAGTATGCCAAAGACAGACCAGTGGGATATAATCAGGAAGGGCTGTTCATGCTGCAGATGCATACCAATAATATTCATGATCATTTTTCCGCCTTTCGCAACGATCTACTGAGTACGGGCGCTATAGCCGAAGTTGCTGAATCGGTCAGTCCGGTAACAGCATCCTGGCCTCAAAACGGCGGTCTCACCTGGACCGACCATAACAGCAATATTGCCTCAGACCCCGATTTTACCATGAAAGGAGTTACAACCGGATATGCTAAAACACTCGGATTGAAGTTTACTGAGGGGAGGGATTTTCGTTTAGGACCTCATGGCTCCGACTCCGGAACGATGATCCTGAATGAATCTTCCCTCCGATATATGGGATTGAAAGATCCGGTAGGCAAAACGGTAACCTGGATGAAACATAACTTTATTGTGATCGGAGTCGTAAAAAATATGGTGATGGAATCGCCCTACGAATCGCCGGTTCCTGCCATGTATTATTTGTCCCCCTGGAGAATGAACCATATAACGATCCGGATAAATCCCCAGTTGAGTGCCCGGGAAGCATTCCAACGGATCGGTCCTGTGTTCGCAAAATACAGTCCCGCCGAGCCATTTGATTACAAATTTGTAGATGAGGAATATGACTCCAGATTCCGGGGAGAATCACGCATTGGTCAGTTAGCCGGCTTCTTCACTATACTGGCGATCTTCATATCCTGCCTGGGATTGTTCGGCCTCGCTTCCTTTGTTGCGGAGCAACGCAGCAAAGAGATCGGCGTGAGGAAAATTCTTGGAGCATCCGTATTCAATCTCTGGAAAATGTTATCTAAAGATTTTGTTCTTTTGGTCGGTTTGTCTTGTCTGATCTCCATTCCCATCGCCTGGTGGATGCTTCATCAGTGGTTGCAGGCATATGCATACAGAACAGAGATCTCCTGGTGGATATTTGCAGCGGCCGGCATAGGGGCGATCGGGATTACGCTAATAACGGTTAGTTATCAAAGTATAAAGGCAGCACTCATTAATCCCATTCGAAGTTTAAGAACGGAATAAAAACGCTCACAACCTGCTTTTGAATGTCAGGATGCGCGTGGTAGTTATTATGTCTGTCGTGCTTACCTGATTGCCATCGGCATCCGTGGAATTTCCAAATGCGTAGTTGATACCGATGGAATTAAAAACAAATTGAGATGTATTTATTTCGCTTAATAAGCCGGTAACAGGAACCAACCCGGTAACGAACTGTGAAAAAGATATTTGCCCGGTCTGGGTTACCGTCCAGGTGTTGTTAAAGTCTGAAATATTGTAGCTGCATGCATCGGTTATTATCTGAACACCATTTGCCTTGAACTGATAAACCGAATTTTGCTGGCATGCACTCACCAGATAGGTCGTATCCGTTTTCAAAACTGAGTTTGTCTCCTTTTGTTCACCGGTAGATTTATCTAAAACGCCCACCCGGCTGCTGTCAATTGTCAGGATTTCAACCTGATAGGGAGACCAGGCCTTCCCCATGAGCATCGATGCCGGATCGGAATTATCTTTCGTGCAGGCCACAAAAGAAATGAGTGCTAAAGAGTAAAGTGTTAGTTTCTTATAAAAAGAAGGAATCATTAGGTAAAATAGTAAGAAATAGTCTTTATTCATACCTTATTTCAAGGGGATTTGTAAATAATTGTCGTAAATCACCTATGACACCGTCGTGTCATGCCCTGTTTATCTGCCCCTGATAAAATAGCTTTGATTCGTAAAAAAAAACAGAATAATGAGAAAGTTGATATTGGAAGAATGGATTTCCCTGGACGGCTATGCCTCAGATAAAAATGATCAGCTAAATTTTTTCACCGACCTGGCGCCGGAACAAAATACCTATTCTGATAATGACCAGCTAAAGTTTATGGAATCTGTAGACACCATATTACTGGGGCGTAAAACCTATGAACTGTTTGTGGATTTCTGGCCAGGAGCCACAACGGATAAAGAGGCAATTGCGGATAAATTAAACGATACCAGGAAAGTTGTTTTTTCAAATACTCTTGAAAATGCGCCCTGGGGCCAATGGCCAGCGGCAGAAATTATTTCAGGTGACTCAATCGCTGCAATAAAAGAACTAAAATTACAATCCGGTAAGGATATGGTTTTGTGGGGAAGCCTTTCAATCGCACAATCCCTGATGAAAGAAAACCTGATCGATGAATACCATATTCAACTTTGCCCGGTATTGACAGGCGGTGGCAGGAGTCTTTTTACCCGGGAAATGAATTTTAGTAAATTAAACCTTACAGAAGTCAGACAATACAATACAGGTGTTGTCTTTTTGAATTACCAGCCAATCAAATCCCTTTGATATCATCGTAGAACTTCGCCATGGTTACATGAACAAAAGGAATCAGCCAGAGGAATCCGATACCTAGTGTAAGTATGCAAAGAATTGCTAACAGTAAAAAGCGAAGGCCCAGATAAAATAATTTTAATTTGTACCCATCCATCATGGATTTACTTTTCTTTAAAGCATCCTGTGGTTTAATGGTTGGATCATCAGCAAGGATGTAAAACGTCATGGAATAACCTAAGGCAGCAATGATTCCCGGAACAATGAGCAATAATGTCCATAATAAAATGTATAGTAATAATAGAAGGTAGGTAATAAAGGCGTTTGAAAAATTATTAAAGCCCTGAAAGAGTTGCTCCAACATGGCTTCTTTACCGCGCGATATGGAAAGAGAAAATATTGCGGCACCAAGCGCCAGTGGTCCGCCAATGATTAAAGTTAGTATTGAACCTAAAGTAAAAAATGAACCATGCGATCGGATGGTACCCGAAGTCGTAGTAAGCAAAGTATAAATAAAAAAGGTGAGAATGGCGATACCCCATTTGCCTCTCAGTGACTCACGGGCAGCTCTCATTAAAGTCAGGTTGTCTGTATTCATTATTGGGTTGTTTTAATTTGCCTTTAATCTTAGATTTATCTTTAAAGTTATCGGAGTTCATTGCATATTCAAGCGCCCGTAGCACCTAAACACGGAATTCTAAGTACCATGCCCTGATTTTTGAACCATTTTTGCTTTTTAAATGATAAAAAACAACTTACAATTCCAAAGTCATTCTCGATCTTACCATATCCTGGACGGTTTTATAGCTTGACCAAACGATCACAGCAAGCCGGTAAGAGCGGAATAGAAACAGCCTAAGTATCTTATTTTTTTTATAGGTATAGTTCATCAGAGCTATTGATCTCCTGAATTCGGGTTAAATTACCTTATCATAAGTTTTAAATTGTTATTTAAAATGATAAAGTTCAAAACCTGGAGGCAGTCTTGAATTTTCACAGTTTTTTATTTGTCCGACCAGGGAAAGATTTTAATTGTAAATAACGAATTACACCAGTGCGAATATTTTTAGGGCATAATAACAAATAAAACCATGAAATCTTTATGGGGAATCTGTCTAAGATAGGCCGCATTTTTTATGGCATTGCCATGGCCGGATTGGGATTTCTGACAATATATTATCATGATTTCCCCTACATGTTATTACCTCCCCAAAATTCCCCTGTCCCTGGCCTTGTAATACTCACTTATATTTCAGGAACCCTGCTTTTTTTGGCCGGAGCATGTATTGTACTTGAAAAAAAAACCACGCTGATTTCAATCCTGTTAGGGTGTGTGCTTCTGTTGATATTTTGTTTTTTATATATTCCCTATGAGTTTATAATTACCTCAAATTTCAAACATTTGGTGGAGTGGGATAATGCAGAAAAAGAATTGGCATTAGCCGGCGGTGCATTTATTATTTCAGGCTGCTATTCTGAAAAAAACGAAAATCCGCAGAGCAGGTTTTGGAGGAAGCTAATACCCTTGGGGGTAATTTTGTTTTCCATACCCATAATCAGTTTCGGTGTTCTTCATTTTCTATACGCTAATGATGCATCTACCCTGGTCCCATCATGGATACCCAACCCTATATTCTGGACTTATCTTGCCGGTGTGGCGTTATTTGGTTCAGGTGTAGCGATCCTTTTGCAAATGAAGCCCAGATTAGCTGCTGCACTTTTGGGGACAATGGTTTTTATCTGGTTTGTCATTCTCCACATCCCCAGAGTGATGGCTTCTCCTGTTGCTGATTTAGGGAGTGAAGTTACCAGCGCATTTTTAGCTCTCGCCTACAGCGGAATTGCTTTTGTTATTGCCGGAACTACTAAAAAGATAATTTAAAATACCATTATCATTAAATCTTATTCCATGAAGCGGGATTAACTCTTTTACATGATTGCTAAACATTAAACTGGCGGAGATGATGGTCGATATGTTTATAAACCAGGTAACCTGTTTGTTCTTTCGTCATGGCCCCAAAAAAAGGATGAATAAGTCCATCGTTTGAATAGTGTTCATATTCATCCAGTAAACGGATCCATTTCTTTTTTTCTTCAGTGAAATCAATATTCTCCTTTATTTTAAAAGAAGGAACCGTTGGCAGATTTTTCTTCAAGGTTTCATCTTTCAGGATATTTTTTAGCCCCATCTTACCGAACAGCTTTCCAATAAACGACTGTTTATATTTCTTTTTGCCCAGGGCCATTTCATCCCATTTCGTACAATGCCTCAGCATCTGCGAAACATTCATTTTGCCCCATTGAGCTGCGCTGTTTTGGTCAATGGAATGAATCCTGTTTATTATTTCATCCCTTGTTGTTTTATCAAATATTGTCCTCATGATCTGTCTAATTAAGTTGTGCAAGAGAAAACCAGTTACCCGAGTCGTCTTTAAATAAGGCTTCGGTACCATAAAATTCCTTTGTAGGAGTCTTGATAAATTCGACACCCTTTGCTTTTAATTCTTCATAGGTTGCCAAAATATCGGTACAGGTAAAAATGCCTACGCCAAAAGTTCCCTTTTTTACCAGCTCACGTAAAGTCTTAGCTGTTTCCCTGGAATGTAACAGGCTCTCATGTATTAGCGTTAGGTTAATTTCAAAACCTGGCTGTTCGGTGGTACCGACCGTGAGCCAGCGGGCGTCCTTGCTCATCGGTACATCGATGATTACTTTAAGTCCTAATTTATTCGTGTAAAAGTCAAGGGCGCTGTCCTGATCGAGGACATAGATATTAATATGTGTCAACCTTGTTATCATTTCATTGTAATTTATTGGTGTGGCAAAGAAACAGGTAAAAACTACATTTCACTTGTCTTAAATTGCTATTTTTCTAGCCAGCCATATTGATAAGCGAAGCAGTGGGGTATCAGGGCTAAGGGTGAATCTGTTATTTGTCTTTTTATGTCCTGCTGTTTTTGAAAATAAACGGAGGGATTAGTGCCAATCATACGTTTGAATAAGCGGCTAAATGAACTTAGTTCTTCAAAACCCACCGCATAACAAACAGCAACAACCGGAAGGCCAGAACTTAGTAATCTCATCGCTTGTTCAATTCTTACGAATATCAAATACTGGTGAGGCGTTTTACCATATATTTTTTTAAAAAGGCGGATGAAATGGAATTTTGAAAAGTAAGCCTCGTCTGAAATATTGTCGAGGTCTATTTTTTCTGACCAATGGCCGTCAATGAACAGTTTTGCACGAACAATTCGCTTATATAAATAAACCTTTGGGTATTGTTCTGTTGCCATAACGTTGTGCTTCGGCAATTTAGTCTAACTAAATCTAACCGGACACCCCCTGTCCAGTTTCGCACAGTTCTCCCCTGAATAGTCCCCGCAAAGTATTATGGGACAAGCAATTCCAATCTGGCATATTCATTGAGCCGGAACCCATCATAACCAACCTCCATGTTTAAAAATTATTTCAAAACAGCTTTCAGAAACCTGAAAAGAAATAAAAGTTATGCCTTCATCAATACCCTCGGACTGACGGTTGGCATTGCTTCCTGCCTCCTACTTTTCCTGGTGATCCGGTTTGAAAGCAGTTTTGATAATTTTCATCCAAAGAAAAACAGCATCTACCGCGTCAGTACTGAATTTCATAACGAAGAAGGCACTTCGTATCACGATGGCGTCTCCTTTCCCGTCACTAAAGGCATACGAATTGACTTTCCTCAGATCCGTGAAGTCGCCGCCATTTTTAATCGGGGTGCCCAGGTCACTATCAATAACGGAGATAAACAGACGAATAAATTTGTAGAGGACAATATCTTTTATGCCGAACCCGAATTCTTCGGCATGTTTCATTTCGAGTGGCTGAATGGCGATGCGAAAACATCCCTGAAGAATCTCAACAACGCGGTTCTTACGCAGGCCACGGCTGAAAAGTATTTCGGAAACTGGAAAGATGCATTGGGCAAAACAATTACGCTCGGCAACAAGACTCCCTATATTGTAAGTGGTATTTTGAAAGACGTTCCGTTCAATTCCGATTTTCCGCTGAAAATTGTGGTTCCCTATTCAGCCCTCGTCAATACGAATATCAACAGCAACCTGGAGGACTGGGTAAGCACATTCGGAGGCGCTTATACATTTATCGTTTTGCCTGACGGCATCACGCCGCAAAAGTTCAATAAAGATCTCGCGTCCTTCGCGAAAAGACATAAACCTGCCGAGTATTCAAAAGACAGCTATATACTTCAACCCCTCAGCGAAATTCATTATGACGACCGGTTTGGAAATTACAACGGACATACGTTCAGTCATTCCCTGATTACTGCACTCATGCTCATAGGCATCTTCCTGATTGTGATCGCCTGCGTCAATTTCGTCAATCTGGCGACCGCCCAGGCAGTCAATCGCTCCAAAGAAGTCGGAGTCAGAAAAGTACTTGGCAGCAACCGCAAACAACTGGCGCTGCAGTTCCTGATGGAAACAGCGATCATCGTATGCAGCGCATCGGTGATGGCCATTCTGATTGCCGAAGCCGTACTGCCCCTTCTGAACAAGCTGCTCGAAGTGCAGATCCATTTGAATATTTTGGAGGATCCATCGCTTTTATTATTCATCACAATCACCGCCATCGTGGTTACGCTTCTATCTGGCAGCTATCCGGCAGTCATATTATCCGGATTCAATCCCATTACGGCATTGAAGAGTAAGATATCTTCCGAAATGGTAGGGGGTGTTTCTTTGAGAAGGGGATTGGTGGTTCTTCAATTTGCGATTGCCCATATCCTGATCATCGGAATGATCCTGGTGGTGAGCCAGATGAATTTCTTTAGAAATGCTTCACTCGGATTTGATAAAGCGGCGATTATCAATGTGCCACTAATCAACGACAGCATCAACCTGACCAAACTGGATTTTATACGTGATCGTCTGAAAGCAAATTCCGATATTCAAAAAGTGAGCTTCAGCTACGCGAGCCCGTCGGCTGATAATAACTGGAGCAGCGATTTCAAGTTTGATCACGCAGCAAAGTCTACCGATTTCAGCGCCAATCTCAAATGGGCAGACCCTGATTATTTCAACACTTTCGATCTTCGGTTCGTTGCCGGTCATGGGTATAGTCCAAGTGATACCGTCCGTGATTTTGTGGTAAATGAAACGCTCCTGAAAAAATTGGGTATTCGAAATCCACAGAACGCTATTGGCAAACAAATCAGTTTTTGGGATGGGAGATTAACAGGTAATATTGTCGGGGTCGTGCGTGACTTCAATGTCAATTCGCTTCGGCGGCCGCTGGCTCCGGTAGTGATGAGCACCTGGAAACATGTTTATCAGACCATCAATATCAAAATAAAACCGGGATCCGAAAAAACCGTATTACCATTTATTGAAAAACTATGGAAGGCCACCTACCCCGACTTTGTATATGAATATCATTTCCTGGATGAAACGATAGAAAACTTCTACAAACAGGAGGATCAGCTTTCGCAGCTGTACAAAATATTTGCGGGCATCGCCATTTTCATCAGCTGTCTGGGTTTGTATGGGCTGGTGTCATTCATGGCCGTTCAGCGGACCAAGGAAATCGGTATCCGGAAAGTGCTGGGCGCATCCGTTCGCACGATCATCTATCTCCTGTCGAAGGAATTTACCCTGCTGATTATCCTGGCCTTTTTGATCTCTGCGCCCATCGCCTGGTATATCATGCATGAGTGGCTGAAGAATTATGCTTATCAGATTCCGCTAAGTGCCTCCATATTTTTGCTGGCCATCGGAAGTTCGATTTTGATTGCCTGGCTTACGGTAGCGCATCGTGCCATCAATGCGGCGCTGGCGAATCCGATATCCAGCCTTCGCTCAGAATGACTTTGTCTGGTATCAATTCCCAAGAGTCAGCCACGCTTTCCTGACTGCCAGCTGTTCCGGACTGGGGTCAGGCATCAGTTCAAGTTTACCGGCTACCGGGACGGGCATTGGCATATAGGCCGTTTTAAGGATCACAGTATCCATCGATCCGGCAGCATTTTTTCGTCCAACTTTTAATTCTAATGGATCACCCTCCTTTATTGTGTCACCAATTTCCTTTTTTACATTCTGAAAATTTTGAGCGTTTATTTCAACTCCATTGATACTGTAAACCAAATCGCCGATTTGATAGCCGATCTTTTTGCCCAACGGATTCATGCCGCTGGTGTCAACAATTTCTAAATGGTTTTGCTCACCCATGATCATTCCCGGCCGGCCTATTCCGAATCCCTTCATGACCATTGCAGGAGTATATTTTACTCCCGCAAGACCAAAAAAGTATTCATAGGGAATTGGCGTCCCTCCCTCCACATATTTTGAAAAAAAAACTCTCACGTCCGGGTAAGTCATCCTCGTAATAATATCAAATAAACTATCGTCTACAAAATATCGTTCCTTTCCGTACTTTTTTCTCAATTCATCCATCAGCTTCCGCAGGTCCATTTTGGTTCCCGATAATTGAAGGAGATATAGATCAAGTGACGCTGCTATCAATGCACCCTTCTGATAGACATTCACATATTCATTACTATCCAGATCTGTGCTGTGTCTGCTTAACTCTGTAAAAGACAGGCTGTCATTGAAATTGGTTCTTGAAATGGTGATCTTGTCGGACATTTTTTGAAGGAAAACAGGAACCGTGTTCAGCCCGGTCATCACCTGAACATGGTGGGCCGAATATTCAGTTACCCCTTCATACAGCCACAAATGTTTCGACATGACCGGAGTATCCCAGTTAAACTCTCTGACTTCCTTCGACGCGATATTGAGCGGCGTAATGATGTGAAAGAATTCATGAGAAGAAACGTCAACAATGGCTTCCCTTGTAAGCTGCTGGGGTACTTCATAGAGATAGTAAAAGGAAGACGTATTATGCTCTAAAGCACCACCAAGACCGAGGGGAAAATTCTGATTTATCGCGGGATCACGGAAATAATAAAGGAATGCATACCGTTTGGCCGGTAGTTCCCCGCCCAGGAAACGTGCCGTTGCAAATAAATAACCATGCATCCACTCAGCAATTTGACTGGCATGTATTTTATTGTTAGGCGAATAAACGGAAATCAAAATGTCTGTTTTACCAATCTTAAGCGTTGCCGTATCAGGCACAGAATATAAAATGGGCGCGTCGTAGAGATCATCTACATTTTTCACCTTGAATTCATCCGTATTTTTTTCACGCGACGTTGGAATCAGGCTGGTTGAAGCATAAAATCCGGGATTTCTGGTAAATGTGAGTGTAAAAGGAAGCCGCGTCATCCCCTCAATAAATCCAAAGAAACCGAACGTATTCACAACAATATCTTTATACCCGATATCCGTAGCAGCCATCGGGAAGATTGCATTCGGGATATTCGAATTAAATATATCGTGTACAGTATAAGATATTTTCCTGGTCTGTCTCGCGTTAGCTATTTCCCATTGATTGTCATTCAGCCGTTTTACGACCAACTGCTTTCCTTTTCCATCCAGTGCCCGGACATTCGAAATAAATTTTCCATAGTCAGATATGCGATAAGTACCCGGGATGATTTTCGGAAAAGCGAATATTGCCTTTTCACTTGTAATCTTCGGTGGGAGCAGATTTACAGTAACCTCGTTATTATGTATGTTCAACAGATTGATGGAATACCGGTAAGAATTTTCAGGACCCGGACGTTTACCGTAAATATTTTGGGAAAGAAAAATGACTGAGGCTATTAATAAATACCTCTGAATTTTACGATTCATTAGATATACTTTAATGCCCTAAGCAAAACCTTTTTACATTAACTTCCTATTACTTTTAGAAGGACGGTCGGTATGTTCGATAGCAGGTACATCCGGTCAGTTTGTGATATCTTTCCACCGGTTCTTCATTTCTAAAATATATCCTTATTCCATTTTCGAAATTCGTAATACTTGCTTTTGGGTTCACCGGTCCAGCCGTTAATGCCTTTTTTCTTCGGTAAAAAATAACCGTGAATATATATAAGCGGGATGATTAAGCATGCCAGTAAAACCCTCGACGCGGTCCTACCTGCGAAAATGGAAATCCCACAAACTATAACAAGCGTCAAAAGATACTTACCAACTCTCCGGATTTTTGGTGTCTGTTCTTCGAATTGGCCCATTAATATATTGCCCAGGGCATATATAATGCTTACGATAGCTACTTCAAACCAGAGTGATTCGGTTGACCACATAGTATTATTTTTCTCCTTAATTAAATAAGTATCAACAACCACTAATAATCAACTACCCCGGAGCAAATTTAATAATACTATTTGTCTATCTCGATTGTCTCTGTAAACCCCTGTATAATTGTACCAATCAGGCTGGTAAATAGTTTAATTTGTTGGTTAACCAATTTATTATACTTCTCATTAACCGGTTTTGGTTTTATTTGCCTGAACAGCTATATGAAACCAAATTCCTTCCTCCTGCTTTTTTCCCCTAAAACCATTTTGGCGGTTGCAGCAGTTGTTGTGATATTGCAGACATCTTCATGTTCTAAAAGCAATACCCATTCCGGTGTTAATTTTACGGGATCCGCCAAGTTGTCCCAAGGGGCCGTAGTGGCCGCCGCAGCGGCCGGTGGTAAAATCCTTTTCGCTGGTGGCTTTGATTATGTTGCCTACACTTCTACTAAAACAGTAGATATATATGACGTTTCCACCGGAATTTGGTCGACAACCCAATTAAGTGAGGCGAGAGGTGGGCTTGCCGGGACAGGCGCGGGAAATAAAATCCTTTTTGCAGGTGGGTATATTAATAATGTTGTCTCTAAAATAGTTGATATATATGATGTTACAACCGATTCATGGACCACGGCCCAGTTAAGTAAGGCAAGAAGTGACCTGGTTGCCGCAGCATCAGGAAATAAAGTGCTCTTTGCCGGCGGACAGGGAGCTGGCGCTGCTCTTTCCAAAACCGTTGATATATATGATGTTCTCTCCAATACCTGGACCACGGCCCAGTTAAGTGAAGCGAGGGTTGCTCTTGCTGCCGGAGCAGCAGGAAATAAAATAATTTTTGCCGGAGGAACGGGTGCTAACCAGGCTACGAAAACAGTCGATATATATGATGTTCCTTCCAATACCTGGACCACCGCCCAGTTGAGTGAGGCGAGATTTTCTCTTGCCGGCGGAGGAGTCGGAGATAAAGTTCTTTTTGCTGGCGGATTGGGAAACAGTGGCATTTCCAAAACAGTTGACATCTATACGGTTTCTACTAAAACTTGGACCACGGCCGGTTTAAGTCAGGCCAGGGAAAACCTCGCTGTAGCATCTGCAGGCGATAAAATGTTTTTTGGAGGTGGAAATATCCTTACCATACCACCAGGCGGCAATGGCAATCTGTATGATAGTACGGTTTATAAAACTATTGATATTTATAATGCGTCGTCTAACAGATGGTATACTGACCAGTTAAGCCAGCCAAGAAAAAATGCCGTCGCAGCTGGGTCGGAAAATAAAATACTTTTTGCCGGCGGAGCGACACCTGACTCCGCTACCTACGCATACGGAATCTTCACCCAATATTATAGTTTTCCCAAAACAGCCGACATATTTACTTTGCGCTGATTGACCCGACAGATGGAGTTGCATTAACCTAATTCAGTGGCATGCCAAACCAGGTGACTTTGGTAAACATGCCCCTTCGACCTGATTTTCCCTTGGAGAAATATTTGGCGAGCCAGATTTCCTGCTCTTCCAGCTGTTCGGAAAAATCGTTCATCTGTTTTTGCAGAGGACCCATCAGTCCCAAGATATTCGGACCCGGATTTTTTATCTGACTGAGTTTCATTTTTGCCAGATTATAGGGGCCCGAGGCTGAATCCAGCATTGCCTGTATATCCGCATCCGGTCGCATCGGTGAGAACTGCTTATTGCGGTAACGAATGAAACCATTGAAATTGTTGATGGCATTGTTATAATTTGCGACCGCCTCATTATACTGATTGGTTTTTGTCTCTTCAATACTGTGGCGGATATATAACAGCTGATTGAACACCTGTGCATTTTTTGCTCCATTGTTATCTATCCGTGTATAGGACGCCTGGTCTCTTTCACCCTGGTTTTGTTTTTCATACGCAGCGATGGAATCGGGAAAATTGAAAACCGCTGTACTGGTATTTTCTTTTACTATCCCGTCATTGAAATCTGTAAAACTAACCGGGTGGTAAAGAAGTTGCCAGATACAATCAAAAGGCATATGGGCCTGAATAAAATTCGAAGGTCCCGCCTCATAGAAGGCGTTATTTATTTTAGGAACGAATGTTCCATTGAAAACATATCCCGAAGCCCATGTCGGATCAAACAGGTACCAGCTCGAATCGATTCGCGCCACGCACCAGGCATGCGAAAGATTCGATACCTGGTTATTCAGTTTTACGTATCCTTCAACAACGAACCCTGGAATACCGGCTTTTTGACAAATATCAGTGAACAGGGCTGCGTAGTTTTCACAGATACCCTGTCTGGTTTGTAAGGGTTTGGCAATCTTGTCCTCCTTTTTTTCGTAATAATTGATCGCGTACATATTGGGCACATCGTACCGGATATTGCTGGCAACCCATATAAATGCCGCCCGGACTTTATCCTGATTCAGTCGAAAGTTCGCGTTAATATAAGAGGAAATGCTTTCCGTGGATTTGGTCAGGGAATCAGGAATCAGCAATGCTTTTTTATCAATCTCTGCATATGGATTCGGAAGTTCAGGTGGCATCTGCGGCTGAGGTTTCGGCTTGACGGCTGCGGGCTTTTGATGTTTGATTTGCGCATTAACGGGTAACTGCAGGAAGTAATGACAGGCAAAAAATACAAGCAAAACTTTTCCTATCTGGCGTTTTTGAAAAGAATTCTTCATAAGGTTAATACAGATTGTAAAATGAAATATAATAATTCCATTCACAATTTCATACCGATAGTCGTTTTATTTTAAACTTACCGGGTCAACATCACCAATTTTCTCCATGTATTCAACCAGGTTCAGCTTCTCTTTTAATAAAAGATACCTGGGGTCATCAGCCATTTCTTTAAACATAGGGTGTTCAATAATCATAGCAACAGGCCCCATTCTTTTTTCAACACATTGAAATAAATGATGAAAAGACTTGTCCTTTTCTCCCAACGACCACCAGATCATTGCCAGGTCGGCATCCAATACAGTCCCGGGTTCTTCTATCTGCCGTTGCTCGATCTTACCAATACATTCCAATGCTTTTCCGTCTTCTCCCAATTGAGCATAGGCACAGCCCAGTGGTGTAAGCCCTTTTAACGGGTGATTTACTAACCGGTGGAGTTCTTCAAATATCTCTTCCGCCTTCTTCCAATCTCCTTTTACGCCGATGCACCAGCCTTTTAACTGTAATGCTGAACGCATCTTCGGATGTATATCCAATAAGGATTCAACCTGTTTTAATGCATCATCCGTTCTTCCCGCGCTGAAGAAAGCTTCTGCGAGGTACTGGTTTACTATCGGTGAAAGCGGATCCACCTGCACCGCTTTTTCCATAATATCAACCGCATCCTTCTTTCGCCCTGTGATCATATAATAAAAAGAAAGCAGCTGGTGAGCGCCCGTGGTGGCAGGATTTAGCTCTATGGCTTTAAGCAGGGAATCATAGGCCTGTTTCCATTTCCAATCATAAAGTAAATAAGCCGAACCCTTAGCCACATAACCCGCCGCCAGTGAGCTATCCAGCTCTAATGCTTTGTCGGCGTACTGATGTACAATTTCAAAAGCGTCATTGGGTTGCATTTGCCCCGTGGCTCCAAGAAAAGCATAATTTGCTGCAGCCATTGCATAAGCCTCGGCATATCCGGGTTCAATGGCTATTGCTTTTTCAAACCATTCTATCGCTTTTTTAGCATCTCCTGGAGTTATCCTGTTATGAAAATATAAGCCTTTCAAAAAAAGCGTATAAGCTTCAAGATTTTGAGTCGCGACTTTGACCAGCTTCTCTTCATGACCACCCGTAGTCAGATTCTCACGACACTTATTGGCTATCATATTGCTGATCTCATCCTGCACTTCAAATATATCCGTAAGGTTCCGGTCATAATTTTCGCTCCAGATATGATATCCGTCTGCCGCGTTGATCAGCTGTGCCGTAATCCGGACGCGGTTACCCGATTTACGTACGCTTCCTTCCAATATTCTGTCTACGTTCAGCTGCATGCCGATTTCCCGTATATCCGTATTCTTTCCTTTAAAGGCAAAGGCCGAAGTTCTTGAGGTTACCTGAAGTCCATCCACTTTAGTAAACGCATTCAATAATTCTTCTGTAATACCGTCACTGAAGTATTCGTTTTCGGGATCGGCGCTCATGTTTACAAAAGGCAGTACCGCAATACGTTTAGCGGGCTGTTTGGTTTTTCCTTTTAGTGTATTGCGGGCAGGCACAACAAGTCCTTTGGTATCTATAGCAAATATTCGGACAGGCTTTATTACGTTTTTTAATTCAAAGTAGCCCATTTCACGGGCGCTAAGGTTTTGCTGGTTTCTTATTTCATCAAACACTTTTTCTGAAATAAAAATTGAACCCGAAACAGCGAGGGATTCAATCCTGGATGCCAGGTTAACGCCATCGCCGTAAATAGCTTCATCTTCGATTGAAATATCTCCGGTATGGATTCCTATTCGCAACTCTACTTTGGGTTCCTGCTGTAATGTTTGTTGTATATCCACAGCACAATTAACTCCATCCACCGCGCTGTTAAAAATGCTTAAAGCACCATCGCCATAGTATTGAAGAATTTTTCCATTGAAAACAGAAACGGACGTTTCCAAAACTTCCTTCAGCCTTCGACGCTTGTCCTTTGCCAATTGCTCGTTTTGCTGCATAAGAGCAGTATAACCAGACATGTCGGAAAACATTATCGCAGCAAGTTGGCGCATTCGTGAAATTAGTAAAGATAAAGACGTCGGGATGGACTTATTTTGCCTGTCAGCAATTTTAGATTCATTCAGGCCGTTGGTGTAAAATAAAGAGTCAATTGTATGCTCAGCTCTCCCGGAAGAAAGGAAAATCATTTGATTACAGTTGGAATTATATCCATCCTGCTGTATTTATTTATATTTCCTCTTTTTTTCTCTCCGATCTTCCTGCAATTATTTGGAATACCCGAAATAAATGGAACCCTCCTGTTTATTTCCCGATTGCTTTATTGGATTGGTTTAGCATTAGTTTGGTTGTATTCCGTAAAAGTAGAAAAACAAAACATCCTTATCTGGGAAGATCGCCGGTATAAATTTTTATTGTACGTAGTATCCATCATCTCCATTTTCATCGTTCTGAATGTAGGCCTGGCATTAATTAGAAATCTTTACTCACAAACCCATTTCAGTCAGACCAGTGATAAAATGACAGGACTTGCCAATATCTTCAGACAAAATGAATCCTTACTGGTATTTACTGCCCTCACCGCGGGTATTACCGAAGAAGTCATTTTCCGGGGGTATTTGCAACCCCGGCTTCAAATTATATTCAGAAGTCCCTTTCTCGGCATTTTAATTTCTTCTGTCCTATTCGGTTTATTGCACTACGGATATGGTACTGCTTTTAATGTGATTGCACCGTTCTTTATAGGATTTGTTTTTGCATTTTATTATTGGCAATTCAGAAATATAAAAGTCCTGATTATCTGTCATTCCTTATGGGACTTACTGGCCTTGTATTCTTTGCTAAAACACCATCACTAGGTATTTTCACTTAGTCGCGCCCACTATGACTTTTGTATAATTTTTTATACCTTTTTACCCGGATATATTCCATACGCCGTCGGCAATAAACCTAAACCAACATGCAAATCGAACAAACTCCCGAGGACCAATCCATATTTGAAGATTTTTATGAAAGATCCAGTACCGGCAAGCGACTGGCCAATTACCTCATTGATTTGGTTCTTTTTTATGTGCTTCTCTTTATGTTAGGATTTATACTTGCCTTACTCTCACCCGCTTTCCGGGGACTCTTAATTAACGAGCGTTCTGATTTTGGATTACTCGACAGACTTATTACACTCCTGTTGTATGCAGTATACATGTCTGCAGTCGAAGCCTTATTTCATGGAAAATCCCTGGGTAAACTGATCACAAGAACTAAAGCTGTTAACCTGGATGGAACTCAAATTTCGACCAACACAGCATTTGAACGGGGGTTCAGTAGAGCAGTTCCATTTTGTGTATTCAGTGCATTGGGAAATCCATGTGATCCCTGGCAAGACAAGTGGACAAAAACCATGGTGGTTAACGAGAAAAATTAGGTTACTTTATCAAAACCATCTTTTTCGTATCTATCACATTTCTGTCAACATATAGTGAATAATTGTATACTCCTGCGGGCATCTGGGAGGTCGCTAGTGTTAACTGCCCGCTGCCCTTTGCATTCACCGGAACCGATTTAATGATGGCGCCGTTTATATCCGTGATCTGTATGGTCGCGGAACCGGTATTGTCAGGAATGAAGTAACTGATCAGCGTGGTCTGATTAAAAGGGTTAGGCGCATTCTGATATAATTTTGCTGAACTGAGTAAGGCAGAAATCGGATTTTGTTTATTATCGTTTATACCTGCCAGTTGCTCAATCCTGCTCAACCGGCTATTCATCTGATCAACAACTGCATTCAGGGAATCCTGCAATTGAGCAATAACAGCTGAGAGAGAATCATTTCGGCTGCTGAGTTCCTGCACAGCTTTCACCAGGGGCACAACAAACTCACCATAGCGCAGTCCGTAAAATGATTTTGAATCGTCCTTCGGTTTATCCACCCCGCTGAAAGTATATCCGAGTTTGAGCGCTGTTTTTTCAACATCCTGCGCGATAAAACCCGTATGGATCATATTCGAACTTTCATTGCCTGCATTTTGCTCTGCAGATGGCTTTGTGGAATTGTTATCATTCGTTCCTTTCATGTCTCCCCGGATGCTTTGAAGTTTGCTTTGAATAGCAGATACATCGACGGTATACGTAATCGGCTGAAGCTGATTGATAAATGCAAGTCCCGGTACATTTTGTTTGATATTGCGCTTATACCTGCCATCACTGAAACTGGTCCAGCCCACCTGTCCGCCAATGCTGGTAACATCCGCATTACCCAGAACGACCTGGTTGCTGGCCGTGATGGATGCTGCAAATCCGAGCGCCGATGAATTGGTTAAGCCTTCAAAATAAGCAAATGTCTGACGCCCGATCGCGGTCAGATCGGTACCTGTCTGAATTTTAACAAGCGCCTCCTCTCCGACCACGGTATTACCTGAACCGCTGATGCTTTCACTGTTTGCGTTAAATCCGACGACTGTATTTAAAACACCTGTTGTGTTTGACTGAGAACTTTTCGCGCCGATAATGGTGTTCCCAACCCCTGTAGTGTTGGATATCCCGGCCAGCAAGCCCCAAAATGTATTTTCAGTATTAGGGTCGAGACGGCCGGAAAGTTGTCCGTTCACTTTAACGTTGAATGCGGTATTGTCGGTTGTACCAATGAAGTTGGTCCCATCCACTGTGCCGGCATTGCCGGTCAGGCTCCAGCCACCCGATACAGGAGGCTCCCAGGTTCCAAAACCCAATGAATCCGTAGTCAGTACATTACCTGCCGCCACTGCGCCGGCTGTAATTTGTAATCGTCGAACAATAAGGCTGTTGAAAGTTGCGCTGTTACCGGTCAGGTTACCCGTCAAAACGCCACCTGCCAATGGTAAATACGGAAGGACCGGTATTTGTCCCGCTACCAATGGACCGGATTTCAAAAGACCCGAAGCATCGGTTGTCAAAAACCCTGCAGCAAAACTGCTAAACGTAGTAGTGCCCTTTATTTTGAGCTTGTTCAGGGTGCTAACACCCATGACGTCAAGCGTGCCGCCGATCTTCGCATTACCGGAGGCGTCCATATTATTCACGTAAATGGTTCCCGCGCGGTTGGCCGGGCTGCCGATGTTCAGATTGCTGATACCCGGAATGCTATTCTGGGCCGATGCTTGCCCGAAGACGAATAAAACAGATAACGACAGGAAGTAAAATTTTTTCATCTTTTAAGGTTTAGGTATTTGTGATATACTTTACCCGATAAAGATGACGACCCTGAAAACACAACCCTGTTAAAATCCGACCAACAGATTGATTAAATCGACAAAAAAAATATCGTCAAACTGCAGGTCGATTATATAAATACCGATCATATCGACGCGTTAGTCTAATACATGCAAACTTCACTTTTTCGTATATTCATTCCGGGGAGATGAATTAAACGTCTATAAAATTGAAAGCAATCATTTACGCTGAATACGGCGGCCCTGAAGTTCTACAGGTCAAAGAAATAGAAAAACCAATTCCGAAGAACGGTGAAGTGCTGATTAAAGTTCATGCGGTATCCATAAATGATTGGGATTGGGGCCTTCTCCACGGTGACTTCGTCAATCGTCTTCTAAACGGTCTTTTGAAACCGAAGAGAAAAATACTCGGCTCCGATATTGCCGGACGAATAGAAATAGTTGGTAAAAATGTAACCCGCTTTAAGAAAGGTGATGATGTGTATGGTGATTTGAGCGGCCGCTGGGGAGGTTTCGCCGAATATACCTGTGCTCTGGAAAAATCGTTGGCGATGAAACCTGCAGTCATGAGTTTCGAAGAGGCAGCGGCCATACCGCAGGCGGCTATGCTGGCTGTTCAGGGCCTGATTGATAAAGGTAAAATTCAACCGGGCCAAAAACTATTGATTAATGGTGCAGGCGGAGGCGTTGGTACTTTTGCCTTGCAGATTGCCAAAACCTACGGGGTTGAAGTAACGGGTGTTGACAAGACAAATAAATTGGACATGCTACGCTCTATTGGCTTTGATCATGTCATTGATTATACACAGGAAGATTTCACAAAAAATAACCGGTGTTATGACCTGATCCTCGATGTTAAGACAAATCGCTCGATATCCGATTATGTCCGTGCCCTATGCCCTAAAGGAGTTTACGTGACAGTCGGCGGTTCCCTGTTTCATCTTCTCCAGGCTTTGTTCCTGGGGCGGTGGATTTCCAGAATCAATAAGAAGCAGATATGTATCGTTGCCCTGAAGCCAAACAAAGATTTAGCCTATATGAACAAGCTTTTCGAAGACGGCAAGGTCAAACCTGTAATCGACGGACCTTACAGGATGGATGAGATTCATAAAGCATTTGAGCTTTTTGGCAAAGGAGACCACAAAGGGAAAGTAGTCATAACTATAATTTAAGAAGACAGCTACCATGATCAATCCGGAATATCTCTCCAGAATAAAACATGTATTCTTTTTTATATCTCTTTGCCTGTTTGCCTTAGTCCTGCATGGCCAGAAAATCTATTATACCACAGAAAATGCACATTCTCACAACGACTATGAGCAAAAGATTCCCTACTGGATGGCATATGATCAGGGATTCGGATCTATCGAAGCAGATATTTTTCTTCGTGACTCCGAGCTGATCGTAGCCCATGACGAGAAAGAACTGGAATTCAACCGATCATTCAGAACGCTCTATCTTGAAAATATAGATTCCTGTTTAAATAAAAACGGCGGAAATCCATATAAGAATACAACCCGCAATCTCCAGTTGCTGATAGACATCAAAACAGATTCCATCGCAACACTGGCGAAATTTATTGTTTTGCTGGAGCAATTTCCTGTGCTTATCCATAACCGGCATATCTCGATTGTTATCACAGGCAACAGACCAAATCCCGATTCTTTTTCGCATTACCCGGATTTTATCTGGTTTGATGGCGTATTATCCAGACCCTATACGCCAGATCAATTATCCAGAATAAAAATGCTTAGTGATGATTTTAAGCATTATTCTCAATGGCTTGTCGATGGACAGATACCTATTGAAGATATTGAAAAATTGAAATCCCGGATTGCTAAAGCGCACCAGGATGGCATTCGCGTTCGTCTTTGGAATGCTCCTGATTTCAATAATGCATGGGCCCAGCTCATCAAATTGCGGGTTGATTATATCAATACCGATCATATCGCAGCGTTAGCTCAATACCTGCAAACAAATCATTTCGAATATATCAGTCCGGGGAGATGAATTAAGAACAGTTTCTCATATCAGTTGAACCAAACTGCATATCCCTGCCTTCTCAAATCCAGTGCAAGCTTTTCTTCCATGAACAAAGCCTGTTCTCTCGTCATCGACTTCAGATTGATATGGTCGTACATGCTCGGACGCAGATAAATTCCATATTTCTGAACAATATTGGCAGACAGCTTATGACCCTTCTTATTTACGTATCCTGTTTTATGCTGCTTAAATCGTTCTGCCGGAGTCTTGCTGGTCATACCCACATAAAGACATTCAAGCACTCCGTTAAATTGCGGATTGGCCGTTCGGAATTTTGTATTTTCTGTAAAAACTCGTTTTGACAGCTCCACCACATAGACCTGATACTTCATTTCGAATTAATTTTAGTCGAGCCCTCTTAATAATTAATAATTAATAACTAATAATTATCGGGATGCCTGTAGTCGCCGGAGGGATGTTTGATGGTCCGTTTCAGCGGGATCTGCATGCCACCGGTTTGTTCAAGCCAGTCGAATAAATAACCCGCGAGTTTTTTAACCGTGTCGGCATACTCGGGCTTCGCAATCAAGTTGGTTGTTTCGTTCGGATCCTTTTCCAGGTCATACAATTCATTGGTATCCCAGATACCCATATAATGAATGTATTTATATTTATCTGTGCGCACGCCATAGGTAGTCGGCGTCATCGGAAAATCGTATTCCCAAAAATATTCGTAAAATATATTATCCCTCCACATGGCTGAATCGCCTTTTAGCAAGGGAATAAAAGATCTTCCGGGCATGGCGGCAGGCTTCATCAATCCAGCGCTATGCAGTATCGTTGGCGCGATATCAATATTCTGCACCATCTTATTCATGGTTTGTCCGCCGCTGAATAATTCAGGACAGTAAACAAGGAGTGGCACTTTAACTGATTCTTCATAAAACGTGCGCTTGTCAATCAATCCGTGCTCGCCAAAGGCAAACCCATTATCGCCCATATAAATAATGAGTGTGTTTTTGTCGAGGCCCTCTTTTTTCAGGTAGTCCATAACCTCACCGATGCTTTCGTCAACGGCCAATAATGTTTCGCAGTACGTACGCACCAGTTCATTTATACTGACATGGCTATGGTACATATAGTCGACGCCATGCCAGCTGTAGCGCTGCTGTTTTACCCATTCGGGCCAGTCCAGTTTTTTATAATCATCATTGAGCGTCTGGTAATAGGTTGGCGGCAAGTCATATGTCAAATTTTTATACATGCCCTTATACCGCCGAGCTGGTTCAAAAGGTGCGTGCACCGCTTTATGCGAGAGATATAAAAAGAAGGGCTTTAATTTATCCCTGCTTTTTAACCAGCTGAGGGCATGTTCTGTTAACAGGTCGGTTATATACGTAGAATCTGAGTAAGTGACTTCTTTGCCGTCAATATTCAGAGAGGGATTATAGTAAACACCCTGACCCTTAAAACTTTCCCAATGGTTGAAACCGGGACGGGGCTTATCATCTTCGTTCCCCATATGCCATTTACCGAAGAACGATGTTTGATAACCTGCCTTCTGCAGGTATTGAGGAAAATAGATCAGACCAGGAGGTTCGGGAGCTTCATTATCCACGATGGTATGCACATGCGAATAAGAACCCGTGAGGATGGACGCGCGACTGGGCGAGCATAGAGATGTGGTTACAAAAGCATTTTTAAACCAGGCGCCCTCCCGATACAATCTATCCATATTGGGCGTTTTTAACCAGGGTACCCGCCCCGTAAATCCCATAAAATCGTAGCGGTGATCATCCGTTAAAATAAAGATGATGTTTCTGGGTTTCTGTCCCTGTATTTTAGATAGAACCAGATTGGGATCCTTCTTCTGCGCAAAAGCGCCTAAAGTCAGGATCATCATTACAATAATATTTAAACTCTTACAACTAAGTTTCATGTATTCTAGTTCTCGAAGTCAAGATTAACCGGTTCTGACTGATGAGAAGTATATGTGGAACTTTGAGTTTCCATCTCTATTCCTGTTGTCGGAATATCAGGTGTGATTATTTCAAAGTTTAAGTTATCAGCCCAAATTTGTCCGATTCCTGCAAGCAAAAACCCATAAGCAATATTTGAAGCATTGTCAGGCACATCTAAAATGATTTCGTATTTTTTCCATTCTGTTGTGCCCTTCAGAGCTAGGTTCTTTTTCCCGTCGTGCATATTATCAAATACAGATGCTGTGATGGGTGTTTTCGTGTCAATTCTTAACCAAAGTCCGGCCCAGTCGGCAACATCCTTTGTCCTGAGCCATCCGGTCATTCGAATTCTTTTGCCAAGATATTTGCCAGGCAAACAATCCTGCATGAGTGTTCCAAAACCATCAACTGTTGAGTCAATGGATTTAATGGTTGCTGCGTTTTTACTATCTTTTCCAGCATCTTTATCAATACCCATATCGTAACTATTGGGTTTACTGCCAGCTTTGAACCAGCCGGTTGGCAGAACAAAAGAAAAAAGTGTTGCTGATATTACAATGAGTAATACGCTTGTAATAAAATTTTTTGTTGTCATTGTGTTGTTGTTTTCAGGTTTTCAAAATTTGATGCTCCCATTGAATAAAGGTATTCACTTAATTCACCTGTAAACGCTCCAGGTCCCTTGAACGCCATAAAAAATCTGATTTATAAGTATTTCCACTTATAGTCCAGGCAAAAAAAAGAACTTATATTTAAAATCGTTCCATAACCCTAAATCGGATGGACTTTTAAACATCAGTAAGTTTCTATGAAAAGATGGATTATTTATTAGGAGTTATAGTAGATGGGACGAGGAGGATTAAACCTTTGAGTAGGTCCACTGCCTTTTGATGACCTGCATATGTTCAGATTTCGGCATTTCGACAGTATATATTAAAGTGTTATCGGTATCCGACACGATTCCGCTCATTGGTGGATGGCCGGTTATCGATATCGTTACCGTTTTACCAGTCATCGTCCAGGTGCCTGAACTGCTGGTCTTCGTTTCACCTGTTGTGATCGTTTCTATTAGTGTATGATCCGATTTGAATTCGTCCACCGCATCTACCTTTGGCATATCCATCACTTCCTGTAAATGCCCATGAGATTTTTTTACTGCATCCGCATCGCAAAACATTTTACCGGAGACCTGTTTCCATTTGCCTACGATGGATTGCGCGTCGCAGCGCATCATACCGGCGAACCCTGTAAAGCAGGTGATTAAGAAAAAAGCCTTGCTGAGAATTTCTGTTTTAAATGAAATGGTTGTCATAATATAATTATTTAGGCACTCCCTAACAAGGTAGACTTATTTAGTATGGTAATACAAAAATCCCGGTCTGTAATCAGACCGGGAACAGTATTTCATAGCAAATAATGGATTCAAAACGGGGCAATCACTAACTTACCTGCCATCTCCTTGCAGATATAACTTTTTCCCTGCTGAACTTCGAGGATGGCATTAAAAATTTCTTCCGGATTAGAGAGCTTGGTCAGATAGCCCATCGCCCCATTTTCGATGATTTCCTGGGCGTGCTGGGGCTCACTGTGAAAAGACAAACCAATTATTTTAGTACCGGGACAATTTTCACGAATCATTTTGGTAGCTTCTATTCCACTGATCCCTTTCAGGCGAATGTCCATAATAACAATATCCGGACAGAGCTGTCTCGATTTTTCAATCGCTTCTTCTCCACTCTCACAGGCTGCAATCAATTTGAAACGGGGGTCATGTTTTAAAACAAATGCCCATGCTTTTCTGATCAGGGGATGGTCGTCGACAAAAATGATTGTTATGGGGTTCATTATGGAGCTGCAAAGGTCATATAACCATCCATAATAAATCTTCACAAATCAACTAATCTCCTTCGATTTTCAATCAAAAGAGGACCTGTAGTTTCCTGGTGAGAGGTTTTCAGCGCGCTTAAAGAATGTGGTAAAATAATTCGGATCTCTGAATCCCATCTGATCTGAAATCTGTTTGATGGATAGTTTGGTTGAATGAAGAAGGTGTTTTATTTCGAGCAACATCCTGTTCTGAATGGATTCCTTCGCGGATAATCCGGTATGTTTTTTAATCAGCGCATTCAGGTGATTCGGATGCATGGCTAACTGCTCAGCATAAAACTTAACGGAATGTTCCTTTGAAAAATATTGATCCAGCATATCAACGAATCGTTTAATACTTTCTATAAACGGCTGGTTTGCCTCCAGACTCTGTTCCTGTTCAAATAGACGTTCTCCTAGTATCAGGAGTTCCACTATTTTTATCGCGATCAATTCGTTGTTCACTACCTCCTGCTGTTTTTTCTCTGTCAGAATGCATTCGAATATCCGGCTCACTTCCTCCGCCTGTTCATCCGTGAGATGTATATACGGTTGTACAGATGGGGTCAGCATTCTTTTATTTCCGATTATCTGATGAGAAAAGTTATTTTCCAGAAAGAAATCCTTGTTAAAAAGGAGTATATAACCACTGGTGCCGGGTGCCCAGTTGTTGCTGGAAGAGATCACCCGGGAAGGAACCACGACCAGTGAATTTTTTTTCGCTTTGAAACTGAATATTCCGGTTTTTAAATACCCCTCGCCTTCTGTAACCAGGCCTATACGATGGTAGGACCACCGGTTGGGTGGTTCACTCCTCTTTGAATTACGCAACACGTCTTCGAACCGGTGAATCTGAACATTAAATTTATGGAGGTAATTTTTGTCCAGATCAACCACTCCTTCACCCGCATTTCGCCGTAACACTTTCTTAAATTCACTGATTCTGAATTGATCATCCGGCATGATGAATCCCATTTGCCTCTATAAGTTACCTTTTTTTGACCG
>Ga0209863_10000083_pt1 | contig 57847 bp, 40 predicted proteins | sample OrgsoiDNA2013046_FD_185796 | JGI IMG/M metagenome (GOLD analysis project Ga0209863, IMG submission 185796) | Permafrost soil microbial communities from the Arctic, to analyse light accelerated degradation of dissolved organic matter (DOM) -... | ecosystem: Environmental > Terrestrial > Soil >...
CGGATTGCTCTATAACTTCTCCCGAGGCAATGGTGGTGGTGACGTTGCCGTCAATATCCCCGGCTTCGCCTTCTTCGGACGTGAGCCGTTCTCCTTCGTCCAGCGCGTGGAACAGCGCCACCAGATTGCTGACAACTTCTCCTGGATCAAAGGCCGGCACAACATCAAGTTTGGCGCTGATATCAACCACCTGCCGGTTACCGCGGACTTTACCGTCAATTTCGGCGGCATTTACAACTTTGGTGAGCTGACCGGCAGTTCGCTCAACGCTGCATTCACCGGCCTGCCAAATTTCTCCGCAGTTCAGGCCTACGGTCTCGGTATTCCCCAGGTCTTCATTCAGGGCGTCGGCAACCCGCATGACAGCTTCACGATGAATACCTTCGGTTTCTTCATTCAGGACTCCTGGCGCGTGAGCAACAAGCTCACCGTGAACTATGGCGTCCGTTATGACTATGAGCTCTCGCCGGTGTTCAATGCCACGAATGCCCTGTCGCAAACAGCACAGGACGCGCTGGGCATTACTCAGGGCATTCCGCGTGATCCCAACAACGTAGCGCCGCGACTTGGTCTGGCCTTCGATCCCAAGGGTGACGGCAAGACTGTGTTCCGAGCGTCGTATGGTCTCTTCTATGACCATCCGTTGCTTGCGCTGGCCTTTGACTCTGATGTTGCCGATGGCAGTCAGGCTCCGCAGTTTATTCTCTTCGGCGGATCGCCTTGCAATCCCGCCGGCCCAGCTTCTCCGTTGAACGCTCTCAACCTGAACGCGACCAACGCGTTTCAGGGCTTGCTGGACAAGGGTAACTGTCTGCCCGCTGGTCTTTCCCAGGGACTGAACTACCTGAGCGCGCAACAGCGATTCAACGCCACGCCCAACGCGCCGTCACTGTTCACCAACCAGCAATACCTTGCGGCTGGTGTTCCTCTGATATCCCAGCCGTTCGGCTTCCCCACCGGCAAGAACTTCCAGTACGGATATGCCGAGCAGGGCAGCCTCTCCATCGAGCACGACCTGGGACATGAGATGTCTTTGAGCGCAGCTTACAACTTCACCGGTGGTCGCCACCTGAATCGTCCCATCAACGTCAACCCAACCAATCCCAAAGCGCTTATTGAAAACTGGGAGCGTGCCAACGCAGCCGGTGGCGGCTTCAGCAATCCGCTGAATGTGAATACCTGCGGCGTGGGTCCGGCCGGGCCGTTTGTGCCTGCGGCTCTGATGAGCTTCTTCCGCAAGTCAGGGTTGAATCCGTCATTGCAGGGCCTGTTCCCACCGGCATGCATCGGGCTGGCCAACCAGGTTGCCGCTCAGTACGGACTGGGCGTCGGCGTACCTGTTCCATTCAGTGACATGGTGGCCAACTTGTCAAATGGCAGCTCGGTTTATCACGGTCTCACCGTGAATCTGCGTAAGCGCATGAAGAACCACTTTGAGTTCCTGGGCTCGTACACCTGGTCGCATGCAATTGATGACTCAACCGATCTCCAGAGCCTGCTCTCTCCGCAAAATGACAATAAGCCATTCGCGGAGCGTGCCAACTCCAACTTTGATCAGCGCCACCGCTTTGTATTCAGCGGCGTTTATCAATCTGGAAAGGCCGGCAGCGGCTTCTTCGGCAAGTTGCTCAGTGACGTCACCGTGGCTCCAGTGATCGAGTTCAGTTCGGGACGGCCGTACAACATTCTCACCGGCACTGACCAGAACTTTAACTTCAGTACTTCCACAGACCGGCCCAGTGCAGTTTCGCCCAGCGCGGGCGCCAATGCCTGCGGCTTCCCAACGGTGGCATCCAGTGCTTCTCCCACTGGCGCTTTCCAGATCCCATGTTTTGTCGATAGCAATCCCATCGACGGAACATTCACGGGATCTTTGGACGGCAACATTGGGCGCAACGCCGGTGTCCGTCCCATGACCATCTTCACTGACATGCGCATCGCCAAGTTCATCAGGCTGGGCGAACGCATGAAACTGGAAGGTTCCGTGGACGCCTTTAACTTCATCAACCGCTTCAACGTGGCTGACGTGAATTCGCTGTACACGGAAGCCGGCCAGCCAACCGCTGCTTTTGACCCACGCCAGTTCCAGTTCGGCCTGCGCGTGAGCTGGTAGTACCCGGAAAGCAAACAGGCCCCGACCTAATGTCGGGGCCTTAATTTTTGGCCTGGAATTGAAAGCAAAGCAGTTAGTTGCTGCCCATTGGTAAGGCTCCAGGCTGCCATTCTGCTCTTAGTTTCGTCAAAACAAAGGTATTATGGGTGGAATGCGGCATTTTAATGTTCAACCATTTTTCACCAGACTGGCCTTTGTCTGCCTGTGCCTCAGCGCCTTGTTCCTGGCCTCGTGCGAAACCAAGGAAGCAAAAAAGTCCGCCAAGCCTCCGGTCCAGGCGCTTGCTCCAACTCCTCAGCAACCCGCTCCGACTCCGCAGGCAGCACCTACGCCGACGCCTGTTCAGCAGGTGCAGTCTCAGGAGAAACCGGACGCCGCAGCGCAAACCATCGCTGAGGCCGAGAAGTCATTCGAAGCCGGTCAGACCGATTACAAGGCCGGCCACCTCGACGCCGCTAAGCAGGATTTCAATCACGCCGTGGACATCCTGATGCAGGGCCCGGTTGACATCAAATCCGATGCCCGCCTGCAACAGGAGTTTGACAAGATTACAGACGAGATCAACAAGCTGGAAATGGTCGCATTCAAGGCCGGTGATGGATTCGCCGAACAGCAGTCCGAGCCCGCGCCGATCGACGAAGCCAACACCGTCACCTTCGCCGTCGATCCCAATCTGAAAGCCAAAGCCGAAGCCGATCTTCCCAACCTGCAATCTGACCTGCCGCTCATGATCAACGATTACGTCGCGGGCTACATCAATTACTTTTCCACTCGCGGACGTGACACCTTTGAAGGAGCCATGGTTCGCTCTGGCCGCTACAAGGAAATGATCTTCCGAATCTTCAAGGAAGAAGGCGTCCCGCAGGACCTGATCTATCTGGCCCAGGCTGAATCTGGCTTTAAGCCGCTGGCGTTATCCCGTGCGCGTGCGCGTGGCATGTGGCAATTTATGTCCAGCCGTGGCGCTGGTTACGGTCTGCACCGCAGCTGGTGGATTGATGATCGTCAGGACCCGGAAAAGGCTACCCGTGCGGCTGCGCGCCACCTGAAAGACCTCTACAACCAGTTTGGCGACTGGTATCTGGCTATGGCGGCTTATAACTCCGGCCCGGGGAACGTCCAGCAGGCGGTAAAGCGTACCGGCTATGCGGATTTCTGGGAACTCTATAAGCGCAACGTGCTGCCCGGAGAAACCAAGAATTACGTGCCGATCATCCTGGCCATGACCATCATCTCCAAGAATCCCGCACGTTACGGGCTGGATACGGTCACGCCCGAGCCGCCCCTGCATTATGACGTGGTCAAGGTGAACTACCCCGTTGACCTGCGCCTGGTGGCCGAATGTGTTGATGCTCCCGTGGACACGCTGGTTGAACTCAACCCCAGCTTGCTGCGACGTACCACACCCAAAGATCAAGCCTATGATCTGCGCATCCCGGCAGGCAGCAAGGAAATGTATGAAACTGCCATCGCGTCAATTCCTGAAGACAAGCGCGTAGCATGGCGTTATCACAAGGTGGCGGCAGGCGATAGCTTGACCGCTGTGGCGCACAAGTATCGCACCACGGAGAAAGCCATCGCCCAGGCTAATAACCTTCAAGGTACAACGCTCACCGCCGAAACCAGGCTGGTGATTCCCATCAGCGCATCAGCGGCAGGTTCCGGAAAGATTGCTTATTCGCGCTATCCCAGCCGCTATAAAGCTCACAGCGGTGACACGGTGCAATCCGTGGCGGAAGATTTCGGCGTTCCCGCGGATCGCCTGAGGCGCTGGAACAAGCTGAAAGGAAACGAGTTACGCCGTGGCCGAGTGATTCTGGTTTACAAGCCTCTGGGACCCGGTGAAGCGGATCGCGTGCCCGTGTCACATCATAAAAAGTCATCCCACACACCTCACAAAACCCCTGTGAAGAAGAGCGCCGCTGCATCATCCAAAGAAAGTCTTGCTGCAAGTTCGCGATAGGCTTGATTATTCTCTGAGCAAGTTGCACACTGAGATGCGCGCGCGGAGTTGACATTCGAATCGTGCATCTTGTTATAATCCGCGCCGTTGAGTACGCGGAATGGTTATGGTCGCGGCCCTAATTTCTGGAGGAACTATGAGCTTTCACGACGAGACCCTCAAGGCAAGACACGAGGATGACATGGACGATGATTACGGTGAGGTCGGCGGTACAGGTGGTAATTCCATGGAAGAGGATTACGACGAAGAGGAAGAAGAATCCATCGGCGCCGAAACCAGTGGTGGTTCCGTAGCCGACGACGAGGGCTCATCCAGCGAGCCGGCGACAAGCCGCGCAGCCAGCTCCGGCGGCGCTAAGAAACCTGCGGCCAAAAAGAAGGCCAGCAGCAAGAAAAAAGCACCGGCCAAGAAGAAGGCCCCTGCCAAGAAAAAAGCGGCAAAAAAAGCCGCCAAAAAGCCGGCCAAGAAGGCCAGCAAAAAGAAAGCGGCCAAAAAAGCCCCAGCCAAGAAAAAAGCCGCCAAGAAATCTGGCGGAAGCAAGAAGAAAGCGCGTCGCCGTTAAGAAGTCTCAGAGCAGATTCATCAGAAGATAGGGCCGCGGTTTCCGCGGCCTTTTTTATTGCCTGGAGGACGCAAAAAAGCGGCCCGTAAAGGCCGCCTTTTCGTTAATCGTGATGTCTCTTATGCGTAAATTCCGCGCAACTTGATTGTATGGGCCACACGGCTCATTGCCAGCATGTAGGCGGCAATGCGGTTATTCACATTGTGCGTTTCGGAGAAATGCACAACATCGGTGAACGCTTCCTTCAGAATGAACTCAAGCTGCTCATTCACGGCTGATTCCTTCCAGAAATAGCCCTGGCGGTCCTGCACCCATTCAAAGTAGGAGGCAGTCACGCCGCCTGCATTGGCCAGAATGTCAGGAATCACAAAGATCTTTTTGTCAGCAAGAATGTCATCCGCGGTAGCCGTGGTTGGACCATTGGCGCCTTCGCAAATAATTTTTGCTTTCACTTTGCTGGCATTCTGGCTGGTGATGACGTTTTCCGTCGCCGCCGGGATCAGGATCTCGCATTCTGTAATCAGGAGTTCTTTCGGGTCAGCGGCTTCAGCTCCCGGGAAACCGACGATGCCCTTGTTGGTGTTGCGATCCTTGAATTGCAACAGGGCATCAATATCAATGCCATGGGAGTTGAACAGTCCGCCGTTGTATTCGGCAATGCCGATGATCTTGTACCCGGCGTCGCGCATCAGCTTGGCAGCATTGGAACCTACGTTGCCAAAGCCCTGCACAATCACGCGCGTGTCTTCGCGCTTCATGTTGAACTTCTTGAGAGCTTCGTCGCAATTGATCATCACCCCGCGGCCTGTGGCCTCACGGCGACCGCGCGATCCGCCAATGTTGATCGGCTTACCGGTGACTACGGCGGTTACTGTCTGCCGCATGTGCATGGAATAGGTATCCATCATCCAGGCCATGGTCTGCTCATTGGTGTTCACGTCCGGCGCAGGAACGTCCTTCTCAGGACCCAGGAATTCAATCAGTTCAGCGGTGTAGCGGCGGGTGAGCTTTTCCAGTTCGGAGAGCGTAAGTTTTTTGGGGTCGACAATGATTCCGCCCTTGGCTCCGCCGAAGGGAATGTTCACTACGGCGCATTTCCAGGTCATCCAACTGGCCAGGGCGCGGACTTCATCCAGCGTCACGTCAGGTGAGTAGCGAACGCCGCCTTTGGCAGGTCCACGCGCGATGGAGTGCTGCACGCGGAAGCCGGTGAAGACTTCAATACGGCCATCGTCCATCGATACCGGGATATGGACGATAATCTCACGCTGCGGGTACCGCAATATCTTCCACAAACCTTCGTCCAGGTTCAGTTTTTGCGCAGCAAAATCAAATCGAGCTGCCTGTGCTTCCCAGGGATTCAGCTCCTGTTCCAGTGATACGGTTTTCATTTGTGCTCCAACGAATCTAAGGCAAACGGAAAAGTATAGATACGGCCCGGCTTATAAGGCAATCAGGAGGAACCGGAAGTCTACACAGCGGCAAGTCCTGCTGCGAGCTTCCTAAGGAGAGTCCACCCACGAGAACGTGCGTTTTTCCTCGATCATTATAGCCGTTTACAGACCAGTGGCTTTTTCGGGGCCAGGTGACGATGGTTCTCGAGAAGCATTGCAGGCTCAATTGTTCAGGCCGTAATTCTTGACTTATCAGCATCCCCGGAGTCAGTCCGGGAGGTTGCCGTCTCCTCGGGCTGAGGACCCAGGTCCCAGCCGCGCGGCAGGACTTCTTTCAATGTCCACTCGATGCGCGCGATGGATTCGTTGACCAGGCGGCCGGCCTTAACGTCATCATGCTGGTATCCGTAATACGCCACTACCTGCAGCGCGTTGCGCACATGGTGATTCATCACGGCAATGGTTTCCAGCCTTTGCTCCAGAAGACGTTCTTTTTCCCTGGTGCGTGAGCGCGTCTGCAGGAAAAGTACCGCGACCACACATCCGGTAAGAAGATTGGCCAGCAGGAGAACGTCAAAGCGTGGAACGCCCTCTTTCAGGAGTAGGCGATCAAATCCATATCCAACTGAACAGATAAGAAAGGTGCAAACTGCAAATGCAAGAAACGATTTGAAACTCTTTGACCTGGTGAATTCTGACTTCATAGCCCTGGACACAACCTTTGACTCAGCACCCCTGCACTTCACAAGTGACAAGGTCTCAACTTCATGATTCATCGACTAAAATCATCTCACATCGCGAATCGGTGAGAGCGCAACTCCGGCCCGGTGGGGGCATGTTTACAAAGAATTTGCCAGTGAAGCTAAGATGAATCGCTGAAAGTCGGAGCTAAGGAAAGAAGCGAATGATAAAAGACACAACGCCGGAAAAGAAAGCAGCTCGTCTTCTTGAACTTCACCACTCGCCCAAGCCGATCGTCCTGATCAATGCTTGGGACGTGTGCAGCGCGCGCATCGTTGTAGACGCGGGCTTTTCTGCTATTGCCACCACCAGTGCCGGCATAGCGAATGCGCTCGGCTATCCGGACGGGCAGAAGATTCCGTGGAAAGCAATGTTGCAAATAATTGCAGACATCGCTTCAGCGGTGGACGTACCTGTTACCGCCGACATCGAATCCGGCTTTTCTCCCGATGGCAACTCACTGGATCGCTCCATCACTGAGGTGATCAAGGCGGGCGCAGTCGGCGTAAACCTGGAAGACCTTATGCCCGGTGAACGCCACGGCGCTCTCTTCAGTGTTGCCGACCAGGTGCAGAGAATTAAGATCGCTCGGGCTGCCGGTGAGAAACTCGGGGTTCATCTGGTGATCAATGCCCGCACGGACGCTTTCTGGCAAACCGGCGCGGAACCACCTGTAGCTCTGGCAAATACCCTCGAACGCGGGCGCGCCTACCTGGACGCCGGCGCCGATTGCATCTTCATTCCCGGCATGCGTGATCCCCAGAAGATCAGAACCGTTGTCGACGCGTGGAAAGCGCCGGTCAACATCCTGGCCGGACCGGGAGTGCCGTCGCTTCAGGAACTCGCGAAGCTAGGTGTAAAGCGCGTGAGTTATGGTTCAGGTCCGATGCGGGCTGCCATGGGTGCCTTGCGCAAGATCGCCCAGGAAGCCCTGAGCGCAGGCACCTATTCAGCGATGACAGAGCTGGCGATCCCGTATGACGACATCAACGGTCTGTTCGAGAAAAAGGGAAGTTAAGGTAGAAATAGCTCAGAGAAGAATTTCCATGCCTTCAGAAGCCGCGCGGACTTTGGGATAGTACTCACGCGCTTTCAGCACCACGGAATCGATGCACGCATCTGTATGGTCTGGATCATGGTGGAAAAGGACCAGCTCTTTGGCGCCGCTTTCCATGGCAACGTTTACGGCTTCGCGCCAGTGGCTGTGGCCCCAGCCCATCTTGCGGGCCGCGTATTGCTCCGGAAGATATTGTGCATCGTAGATCAATACGTCAGCGCCTTCGGCCAGCTTGCGCACGCTCTTGTCGAACTCTTCGTTGCCCGGCTCATTGTCCGTGGCGTAAACCAGAACGCCGGTCTTGGTTTCAATACGGAATCCCAGGCAGCCCTGGGGATGGTTCAACCGCCGCGAGTGAATTACGCAATCGTCAAATTCGAGCCGGCCTTCGTCAATATTGAAGAATTCGCGTTTAGCTGCCATTTCATTCATCTTCACGGGGAAGAATGGGTCAGACATCTGTTCTTCCAGTGCTCGCTCCATGCCCCGCGTCTGGTTCGACGAATGAAACATAAATGAGTTTTTTGGATTGTTATAGAGCGGTGCAAAAAAAGGAATGCCTTGAATGTGGTCCCAGTGAAAGTGCGAGAGGAAGATGTGGGCGTGCATGGGCGTTCCGTTCTTTTCCATTTCCAATTGCTTGCCCAGGTTGCGGAACCCTGTGCCGCAATCAAAGATGTAGATGTGCCCGTTCAGGCGGACCTCGACGCAGGAGGTGTTCCCGCCGTAGCGCAAATTTTCGGATTGTGGGGTCGGTGTTGAACCGCGCACACCCCAGAACCTGACCAGCATCCGTTTTCTTCCTTGGCATGCACAAATGAAACAAGGGACTCGAAATCAGTCTTTGTCCCTTCCTACGGCACACATTGTCTTTAATTTCTTAGGGATAAATCCAATTTGCAAAAGTATATGACAAAAGACGGTCTTATTGCCTGTATGGCAGGTCACCAGCGAGAAGTCTTGCTGGGACTGAGGTACGTGTCCCTCCGGTATGTGTTCTGATCGTTTAAGATACTTTGCCATGCTCTTCCCTGACTTTAAGCAGTTCCAGGCCCTGGCTGGAAAGTCCACTCTGGTCCCGGTGGCCAAAACCGTAGCTGCCGATCTCCGTACGCCCGTTTCCGCATTTCTCAACATTGCCGCCGACGAGCCGCGCGCCTTTTTGCTCGAGTCCGTGGAAGGTGGTGAGAAGGTGGGCCGGTACACGTTTCTCGGTGTACGTCCGTATATGTTTCTGCGGGCACTCGGGAATCAGATCACCATCGAACGTGGTGGCAAAAAACACCTGGTTGAAGGAAGCGTGTTCAAGGTGCTTGACGGCCTGTTGCGCGAGCATACACCGGCCCAGGTTCCTGGTTTGCCGCCGTTCACTGCCGGGGCGGTGGGCTTCTTCTCCCATGACGCTGTACGCCAGCTGGAAAAGCTGCCGGAGACTGCGAAAGACGACCTCAAGCTGCCTGATTGTGTGTTGATGTTCTTTGACCGCCTGCTGGCCTTCGACCATGTGCGCCATGAGATTTTCATCATCGCCACCGTGGATGTGAGCAAGCAATCTGCGCGGAAAGCGTACGATCTGGCCGTCCGTGATATTGAAAAGATTGAAAAGCAGTTGGCCGCGCCGCTGCCAAAAAAGTATCTGCAACCGACTAAAGCCACAAAGGGCAAGTTAAAGGTCTCCCACTCCGTGACCAAGAAGCAGTTCATGAACACGGTGGAGAAAATCAAAGAGTACATCATGTCGGGCGACGTATTTCAGTGCGTGCCTTCGCTGCGGGCAGAGCTTGAGCCGGGTGTACCGCCGTTGAATATCTATCGCGCTCTGAGGCGGGTGAATCCCTCACCTTATATGTACTACCTGCGCATGGACGATCTCACGATCCTGGGCACCTCGCCGGAAATGCTGGTGCGTGTCTCCGGCAGCAAGCTGGAATACCGGCCCATTGCGGGCACACGTAAACGCGGCAAAGATGAAGCGGAAGATCTTCTTATGGAGAAAGAACTTCTGGCGGACGAAAAAGAACGCGCCGAGCACATAATGCTGGTGGACCTCGGGAGAAATGACGTGGGTCGCGTCAGCGAATATGGAACTGTCAAAGTCCGCGACCTCATGTTCGTGGAGCGCTACTCGCACGTGATGCATCTGGTCTCCGCCGTGGAAGGGAAACTGCGCAGTGAACTCAGCCCCGTGGACGCGCTGGCTGCCTGCTTTCCCGCAGGAACGCTGACGGGTGCGCCGAAAGTGCGCGCGATGGAGATCATTGAAGAAGTGGAGCCGGTGCGCCGCGGACTCTATGGCGGTTCCGTGCTTTATGCCGACTTTGCCGGAAATCTCGATTCCTGCATCGCCATCCGCACCATGTTGATGAAGGGGAAGAAAGCCTATGTTCAGGCCGGGGCAGGTGTGGTGGCCGATTCCGTCCCTGAAAACGAGTACCAGGAGTGCATCAATAAGTCGCAGGCGCTGATACGAGCGGTGGAACTGGCCAGGTCAGGCGAGTAACATGAAACTGCTCCTAACCACGTTACTTCTCATTTCCTCCATGCAGGCGCAATGGCAAAAGGTCGATGTCGCCACCACGGCAGGCTTCCGCGGCCTCAATGTCGTCAGTGAAAAGATCATCTGGGCCAGCGGGACGGAAGGCACGGTGATCCGCACCATCGATGGCGGAAAAACATGGTCCGTCATGACCGTCCCCGGAGCGGAGAAGCTTGATTTACGTGGCATCAAAGCCTTCGACGCGAACGCGGCTGTCATCATCAGTTCAGGGCCGGCAGAAAAAGGTCAGGCAAAAATCTTTCGCACCATTGATGGCGGCAAAAACTGGAAGCAGGTCTTCGAAGAAAAACGCGCCGGAATTTTCTTTGATGCGGTGCAGTTCTGGGACAAACAACACGGTATCGTATTGAGCGATCCGGTTGACGGCAAGTTCGCGCTCTTCACGACAGAAGATGGCGGCGTGACGTGGAAACAACTTCCGCCGGCTGCTGTACCGGACGCGCTGCCCAGTGAAGGAGCATTCGCGGCCAGCAATTCGTGCCTCGTGGTACAAGGAGCAAGTAATGTCTGGTTCGCGACGGGCGGTGCTAGCGTCGCACGCGTCTTCCATTCCGGCGATCGTGGCAAAACGTGGCAGGTGGTGGAAACACCCATGCATCCGGCCAATGCGTCGTCAGGGATTTTTTCGCTGACGTTCAAAGACGATAAGAACGGGGTTGCTGCGGGTGGCGACTATCAGAAGCCCGAAGGCGCTGATTTGCCCAACGTCATGCTCACTCACGATGGCGGCAAGACTTGGCAAGCGGCAGAGCCGACCGATCCTGCGGGAGTGTATTTTTCGTCCGTGGCAGTGATGCCAGCGCTAGAGACAGACGTTCTTTTCGCTGCGGGAACAAAAGGTCTGGTCATCTTCGCTGGAGCGTGGTCCAAGCCCATTGAGCAAAATTTCAATAGCGTCGCGATCGGGCCGGAATATCACGTGTGGGTGGTGGGTCCGAAAGGCTCCGTAGGGCAGCTAAAGATGAAAATGGCTTTTCAGCGCTAGTGAGGGAAAGGTTGAGAATTGAGATGCGGCAGTCATTTAGATCTTGGGATGAACAGGAAGAGCCGAAGAGCGCGAAGATAGGTAATTGAGTAGACCAGTAATCGGGTCATTAAAAACCAACCCCCCAAACCCGCAGCCGAGGGCGGCTGCGCTCCAAGTCAAGTCGATCCCCCGCACTTCTACATTCTGCTCGGTAAGAGGAAACGTTAAGGGCGAGGCCGACTAGCGCGCCGAGCCCGTCGCCACTGGAGCCTCGAAGGAGATGGCAAGGATCCAGGGCACAGCGGCGGTTTGGAGCGGAGCGACAGAAAACGATGAAAGCCCTCACCATCGTTTCCGACAGTGAGGGCCACAAGTGATGCCAAATCTATAAGCCGAATTTTGTACGGCGTTGCCGCCGTGACAGTCATTCCTCTAGGCCGGCCATTACTGGACGGCTCAAGCGACCTACCCGGAAGTTTGGCGCACCGAGCCAGCACGCATGAGATGTTGCCACCTCATTCCTTCCCTATTTGGTCTTGCTCCGTGTGGGGTTTGCCATGCCCCGCGCATTACTGCGCGACCGGTGCGCTCTTACCGCACCTTTTCACCCTTACCGGCTTTAACTCAAGGGTTCCGCAACGGCTTACGCCTGCTTCACCCTCGCGTTCGGCTTGAGCGAGCCAGCTCGCGCCGTCCGCTCACCGCGCCGCCGGCGGTATATTCTCTGTGGCACTTTCCGTCTTACGGACTTGAATCCGCAATCCCGGACGTTATCCGGCACACTACTCTGCGGAGTTCGGACTTTCCTCTCTCCACCCGGCGCAGCCCAGAATATCTGGCGTCCACCAGGGAACAGTGACTATCCGATCCAGCATCCTCTCAATCCTATTATAAGACGCTTCTGATGCGATTCCGTATCTCATCTTCTTCGGCGCCGGTAAGCAAGGTGGTACCCGTAACTGTTTGAAAATGAGCTTAACTTACAGATTGTTTGCCAGTGGGCAGGCCGGTTTTTTCTGGAGCTTTAAGCAAGTTTGCGTATCCAACAACGTTCAGAGTAGGGTTAAGCTTGAAGTAACAATCCCGATACGTTCGTGAACTTCCTTTAAACGGGTAGAATAGGTCTTGGTTATCAGCAAGAGATGTTGAATTACTTACCAGGCATTCTCGCTACTGGGCTGGCTTTGTGTGGCATCGGGTTCTACCTGCTTTGCCTCTTCAGTGCCCGCACGTTCCTGCGCTCCAGGAAAAGTGATATCCAGGTCTTCGCGCCCGGCGTTTCCATTCTCAAGCCCCTTTGCGGCGTTGACCCGGAGATGTATGAAAGCTTCCGCAGCCATTGCCAGTTGGACTATCCGGAATACGAAATCATCTTCGGCGTAAACCATAGTGACGATCCAGCCGTGGAAGCTGTCCAGCGGCTGATGGCCGAGTTCCCGCACCAGAAAATTCAACTTGTGGTGTGTCCTCAGGCGCTGGGAAACAATCGCAAGGTCAGCAACCTGGTACAGATGCTGTCCCTCGCCCTCTACGACCACATTCTTATCAACGATAGTGACATTCACGTTAATCCGGACTACCTGCGTCGCGTGATGTCACCGTTCGTACGCCCCGAAGTTGGCATGGTGACCTGTCCGTATCGTGGCATCGCGGCGAACACGCTGGGATCAAGGCTTGAATCCATCGGCATCAGCACCGAGTTCATTGCCGGCGTCCTGGTCGCCCGCCAGATTGAACATGGCATTCATTTCGCTTTGGGCTCCACGCTGGCAGCGTCCCGTAAAGCCCTGGATGCCATTGGCGGATTGGAGCCGTTGGTAGATTATCTGGCCGACGATTTTGAACTTGGCTTCCGAATCGCCAACGCTGGTTATGAAGTTGTGTTGGCTGATGTGGTGGTGGAAACGCATCTGCCTGCCTATAACCTGCGTCAATTCTTTGATCACCAGTTGCGCTGGGCCCGCAGCACACGCGATTCACGCCGCATGGGCTACCTCGGACTCATGCTGACCTTCGGTTTGCCCTGGGCGATGATCGCCGTGCCATTGGCATACGGCGCGTGGTGGAGTTGGGCCGTGCTTGCTTTGGCCGCGCTCCTGCGCGCCGCGGTCGCTGTGCAGGTTGGTGTAGGCGTGGTGAAGGACCGTGCAGTAATCAGAAATCTTTGGCTGCTGCCGTTGCGTGACATGGTCGCCTTTGCCGTATGGTTTGCCAGCTATGCCGACCACACCGTGCAATGGCGCGGAGAAGTATTCATTCTTGAAAATGGCAAGATCCGTCCTGCACGTTCAGAGAAGAAAATCCTTACTTCGGACGAGGACAAAGTTTCAGTTCATTGGTAAGAACCAGCTTGCCGCCCCACTTTGCCAGAACACATCCGTTCGAACTGTTCAGATAGTCCGGCAGCCTGTCGCGCTGCGGACATTCTTCTCTGCTTTTAGCTCCAGCCATTGACTTGCCATCCAGCAGAAGGAACACAGTCTTTTCGCCCCGCCAGAGCTTTTCGAAAGAAGCATCGCCGTCAAAGATCGGCGGCGCGTCGGGGAAGGTTGACCCGTACCAGATGTTGTTGCAGCGTCCGTTCAGAATGCGTATCTGGCGATGCGTATAGAAGTTCACACTGGACGCGGCTTCGTAATCGCCGTTGTCTTCAATGATCGCGCCCGCCTGCCAGTGTGATTCAACGGCATCTGCCAGTACTTTGGACGAAAGCACCGGCGAAAAGATGGTCAATCCGGCTTGTGCTTCATGCAGCAGTACCATCGTCATTCCGGCAAGAACAAGATTTGCGCCGAACATCCGATTGCCGCGACGCAGCCACCAGTTCAGGATCGTCCCCAGGGCAAAAGCAATGCCGGTGGCCAGCAGCGGAATCTTGAACGCGCCCATCGCCTGAGGTGTGAGATCAAGGATATGTCCGAAGGAGAGTGCGTAGTCCTGCGGATTTTTCTTGAGCAGTTCCGCGATGTCGTAGTTGGCTGGCGGTGTTTTGGCCTGCATGGCCAGCGTGAAGCAGACCGCGCAAACGGCAAGGCCGATCGCCATCAACACGATCGAGGCAATTCTTCCATCTCGCCGGGCTTTATTGGCAGCGGCGAGCGGGGAGACTGTCTCTTGCGCCAGTCCACCTCCAAGCAATAGCGCGAAGCCCGGCAGACCCGGAAGCACGTAATATTCCTGCCGGCTGGAGAAGCTGAAAAAAAGCAGGATCAACAGCGTCCATAGCGCGAAGAGTAATGTGCCACGTTGCTCCTGCGTGAGGCCGTTACGAAATTCTTCCAGCTTGACTGGAATCTTGCGCACTGCCTGAACGATAAAGGCTGTCCACGGCATGAGCCACACGAACATCAATCCCCAGAAAAGCCAAAGTGGAACAGTGTCATAGTCTGCGGGGTAGCGCTTCTTCAGATAGCGGAGAAAATGTTCATTGACGAAATAGAACCAGAAGAAGCCGTTCGTGTGGCCCTGTGCCGGGTTGCGAAAGCCGGCCAACAGATGCCATGGAGCGCCGATGAGCAGAAAGACCAGAAAGCTGGAGGCCAGACGCAGTTTCAGCAGATGTCGCAAATTTCGCGTGAGCAGCAAATAAAGAAAGATCGTTCCAACCGGAAACACCAGGCCGATCAGGCCTTTGGTCAGGATGTTCAGGGCCATGGTGGCCGCCAGACCCCAGCAAATCCAGATCGAAGGCTTTTCTTCTCGCTCGCTCTGCTCCAGTGACGTCAGGAAGAAATCAAAGCCAAGCGCCAGCCACAAACCCACCAGCATGTCCGGAATAAGAAAGCGTGTGTAGATAAATGGGCCAAAGCCGGTCGCCAACACGAGTGCAGAATAAAACCCGGCTTCTTCGCCCTGACCTTCATTGTTGAACAGTCTGCGGCCCAACCGGTAGACAACAAGCAGCAGCGCCAGCACACCCAGCGCAATCGGCAATCGCGCTGACCAGTCATGCACGCCGAACAGTTTGAAGCTGGCGGCTACGCACCAGTACATGAGCGGAGCTTTTTCCAGATAGCGGAACCCGCCGTTGATATGCAGTGTTACCCAGTCGCCGGTTGCAGCCATCTCCCGCGCGGCTTCAGCGTGCACGGTATCCGCGTCATCCATCAAGGGTGGTTGAAAGATGCTGCTCAGGTAGATCACGCACCAGACCAGAAAGATGATGGCAAGGAACAGGCGGCGATTGCGAGGAGCGCCGGAGCGGTTGAGGTCGGATGTTTGAGACATCACGGCTGGCGGTGTTCTGTCCATGAAGTCATCATTATAGTGAGGGCGGTAAAGCAGGGCAGAACCGGGCACACGATCGCCGTTCAATGAGGTGACCTAGAGCGTTAACGGTTTATTGCTGGTTGTAGCGCAGGGCCGCGCGCTTGCCCAGCATGGTCAACGGAGAGCGCGTGACCGTTGACTGGCTTTCGCGTCCGGTTTTCTTTTCCTTGCCCGCTCCGCGTGCATCTGGCAAAAGCTTGTTGACCAGAGCGAGCGCTTCGGACGTGAGCCCAGGGGCAACACCGTGTGCATGTGCCAGCACTTTAGCCTGCCAGCCGACGATCAGTTCAGCTTGATTGCGCCGCGTAGCCGCTACAATCTGCCGCGCCGCGCTCTCCGCTGAAACCGAGATCAACGGATTGGTCCCGCTCACGGCAAACCAGCCGTATTCCTGTTCATGCTTGCCTTTGAACTCTGCGTTCAAATGGGAGCCGGTGCGCAACAATCCCGGAGCCACGGTCAGAACGTTCACGCCGAACTTCTTGACCTCGGCATGCAGCCCTTCAGAGAAACCGGTAACCGCGAATTTTGCGCAGCCGTAAGGCAGCAGGTGAGGAATGCTCACTTTGCCTCCAATGGACGCGATGTTCACAATGCGCCCACGTCCGCGCTCGATCATCGCCGGAAGCGTCGCAAGTGTTGTTCGAACCGTTCCCCAGAACATGATGTCCATCGCCTGCTGAAAATCTTCTATGGTCTGCGATTCCAGCGGCCCCACCGAAATTACCCCGGCATTGTTGACCAGAATATCGATGCGGCCAAGATGGCGGATGGACTCGTCAATCATGTGCCTCACCTGGCTCTCCTGGCTTACATCGCACACAATGGTGTGAACGTTGGTCCCGGCCTTTTCCAGTTGTTCACTCGCGCGCTGCAATTCCTCTCCATCCCGTGCCGCGAGGATCAGTCTGCACCCGTGGCGGGCAAACTCTTCCGCCAGTGCCAGTCCTAACCCGCGTGATCCGCCGGTAATGAGAACGGTGAGGCCGTGAATATCATCACCGCGCAGGTCACGCAACTGATTGAAGACTCTCCGTCCCGCCAGAAAGGCCCCAACGCCGGCCACAGCACCGGCCACTAAAGCACCAGTCGCAACTCCACCCAGAATGGCCATGCTCTTTCTGTTCACAACGCACCTCGCTTCAATATCTTTTAGCTCGCCAGCGGCAACTCGATCGGCTGAATTTCCGGAACGCTAACACGCAGCTTGTCACCCAGGGCGACAAAGCGCCGCATCCAGACATGGGATATCTCGTCCTGGTTTTGGGCCCTGGCCGGCAATTGGTCCTGCACCAGTTCGTAATAAATGTTTTGTGCCTCCCAGTAGTTGACCGGGAAAGGCAGCATTTGCAGCAGTGCTGCCAGTACGTCTGCACGGTGCAGCAACTCCGTATTCGATGGAGCATTGGCAAAGCGGCGCATAAGCCGTGCCAGGCTCCTGCTGGCTGCAAAGCCGACGCTGGCTTCGTCAATCTTTACGCCTTCGCGCTTCACCAGCTCCAGCAGCATGGAGATACGTACGGCATCCACGGGATTCCCCTCGAATGTGCGCACCAGGTCGGTATTCAGGACAAACGCGGTCGTAATGCGCAGGACTTCGGGGATCGGCTGGTCGAGTTCCTTAAGGAAGCGCATCAGGCCGCCGTGCTTCTCATAGATTGAGTGATAGCTGGCTTCGGCGTCCTGAAGCGTATTCGTGAGGATCATGTCAATAATGCGTTTCTGCTCGTCTTTAAAGAGTGACTTGAGCGAATAGCGCATCTCGCCGAAGTAGTGATCCAGTCCATCAAGCACGTCAGCGAACCGTCCGGTGGAAAACTCTGCCAGAACTGTTTCCGTGAGTTCAGTGAACTCACCGTTCGTTACTTCTTCTTTCACGCCGGCATGCAGTACCTGGTCGCCCAGATGGATGGCGGCAAAAGTGATGTCGCGGCAATCGCGCGTGATCTTTGAAGTGATCTGTGCTTTCCCCATGCCCAGGCGGGAACCGCCCACCCGCTCCTGCCGATAGTCACGTGAAGTGATCTCATAGCAGAACTTGGGGATTTCGTGATTGCCGTCAAACAGCGTGCTGATGGCGAAGTGTGCGCCCACCTTGCACAAATCGATCATGGTGGACTTCACCCACATGTTGTAGATCTTTGCTCCATCACCATACTCGGCGATATTGCTTTTGGCGTGGGAAAGTCTCTCAAGGAATTCTGTCTCCAGATCCACGCCCATCTCGTGCGCCAGTTGCACCACGCGGCCGGCGTACTGAATCACCTGGACCGTTTCCAGGCCACTGAGCTCGTCAAAGAACCAGCCACAGCTCGTGTACATCAGCAACTCGTGCCGCTGCATTTCCAGCAGGTTCAGTGCGGCAACGGTCTCTTTGTGTCCCAGCGGGCGGCGGGAATGGGCCTCAAAGAAAAACCATAGTGATTCCGGCGAGCGGTCAAGCACTACGGCAATGTAGGCATCGCGGGCGGCCCAGGGATCCTTGAAAAGGTCTGCGCCTTTTTCTTCAAACAACTTTGACGCCGCATCACGTAAATGATCCAGCGCCGCGCGCAGCGGACCGCGCCACTCCTGGTTCCAGCCTTCACGCCCGGAGTTGCAACCACAATTGCTGCGCCAGCGTTCCACGCCGTGATAACAGCTCCACGACGTGTTTTCCACGATCTGCACTTCCAGTTCAGGTGGATGCTTTTCCAGGAACTCTCCGTAATTGGTGAGACGGATTTCTCCTTCGGAATCGATCTGGTCCAGGGCGAAGGCCAGCGCCATGTCGCCATACTTGTGGTGGTGACCGTAAGTTTCGCCATCGGTAGCAATGTGCATCAACTGTGGCCAGGTACGTTTGTCAGAAAAGCCGTTCTTCAGTCGATTGGCAAAGGCGGCGCCATTATCCAGCAGCTTCTCGAACGCCACCGCTTGCGAGATTGGGCCGTCATAAAAGAAGAGGTTGATCCTGTTACCAGAGGGAAGCTTGCAGAGGTAAGCGCGGCTGGGATCGATGCGGCCACCACTAACGTCCTTCCAACTTCTACCGCCCAGCTTGCGTACACGTGCTGCCTGATGCTGGGCCAGCACAGTGAACTTGATTCCTTCTTTCGCCAGCGCTTCAAGACTGGCGACGTCCGCGGCGGTTTCCGCCAGCCACATTCCTTCAGGCTTGCGTCCAAAACGCCATTCAAAGTCCCGCAGGCCCCAACGCACCTGGGTCAGCTTATCGCGGTCATTCGCCAGCGGCATGATGATGTGGTTGTAGACCTGCGCCATCGCTGAGCCGTGGCCGCCAAAGCGTTCCACGCTCTCCCGCTCCGCTTCCAATATGCGGCGATAGGTGGCCGTATCGTTGCCCTTCATCCAGGAGAGCAGCGTGGGGCCAAAGTTAAAGCTGATGCGGGAGTAGTTATTGACGATCTGCCGGATGCAGCTGCCACCGTCCAGAATCCTGGCAGCGCCGTTGGGCGCGTAACACTCTGAGGTTACGCGTTCATTCCAGTCATGAAAAGGATAAGCCGAATCCTGCCGTTCAACGGCTTCCAGCCATGGATTTTCGCGAGGAGGTTGATAAAAATGCGCGTGAATGCAGATGGAACGTTCCATGGATCCCAGGGCCCCAATCCAATGTTAAGACGTAACGTAACCTGAGATGAAGGTTGCACCCCGCATGGTGCCTGAGAAGAAGGAAATTACGACGGGGCCATGGGCTCCGGCCCAAAAGCAGGGCCGGCCATCAATCACCGGAGTGATGTGTGTTAAGACAATTTAGTTTGTTGACTTAGCCACCGAGGCACAACCGGTTTTCAGCCGTTCTCATCTGTCCGAGCAGCACAATCCCCACCGGGCCCCCTGTAACCGGAAAAAATGATCGTGCGTCTGAGGTTCGTATGCTCAAAGCCGCTCGTCTCTTTCCGGCAGCAATTCTTCTCTTGCTTGCCACTGCCGCAACTTCTCTCGCCCAAAGCTCTCTACCTCCACAACCCAATGCTCCGGCCATCAGTGCTCCGCTGGCCTTTGAAGCCAATCACGGACAGACCGCTCCCCAGGTTCAATACCTTGCCCGCAGCGGCGAAGGCGTTGTCTTTCTGACGCAAAGCGGGTTCACGGTCTCAATGCCGCGCGTCGGTAGCTTCCGTATGCTGTTCGACCAGGCAGCGTCGGCTAATTCGCTTATAGCCGAGCGGCCTCTGGTCGCCCGCAGCAATTACCTCAGTCGCGATGACAAACAATCCATCAGCAACGTGGAAAACTATGGCGCCATTCGTTATCAGGCGGTCTATCCGGGAATTGATGTTCGCTTTTACGGCCGCGGCCTTCATCTGGAGCACGACTTTTTACTGGCTCCCGGGGCTGATGCCGGCCGGATTTCTCTACGGCTTGAGGGTATTGACCATGCCGCGGTCGGTGCTTCCGGGGCGGTCGAACTGGCATTGGGCAAAGTCAAGCTGAGCGAATCAGCGCCTGTGGCATGGCAGACTGTAAACGGTGCGCGTCAGGCAGTTCAGGCCAAATGGACGCTGCTGGGTGGCAATCGTCTGGGCATTGCGCTGGGGGATTACAACCAGAATCTTCCGCTGACGATTGATCCGGTGCTGGCGTACTCCACGCATCTTGGCGGTAACACGGAGCAAGACATCAGCCTGGGCACAACCGAACCGGCGTTTAGTACGATTAACAGCATCGCACTGGATGCGGCACGAAATGTTTACGTCGCCGGCAGCACCAGCGCGATCGACTTTCCCACCACGGCTGGTGCATTTGATCGAACTCCCAACACGCAGGCTTCGTTTCACTCAGACGAATTTTCCCAGAGCGGCTTCGTTTCCAAATTCGACAAAACCGGCCGCATTCTTCTTTATTCCACTTTCCTGCACGCCGGAATCAGTAACATGGCCGTGGATTCCACTGGCCATGCCTACACGGCGGAATTCGCCAATGACGCCAATCCCGGACCAAACTTCGGCTTCGACTCTGGCGTCTTTGTGGATAAGCTCAGCGCTGACGGCTCCCATCTTCTATATTCGATGACTTTCGGCGTTACTACCAATAATTCGGCTGCCTGCCAGGTGTTTTCCGATTCGTTTCCTTCCGCCATTGCCGTCGATAACGCGGGCCACTTCTGGATGACGGGTAGTACCTCAAATCCCTGCCTGCCCAGCACTCCGGGAGTCATTGAGCCCACGCTTCCGGCGGGCAGTGGCTCCGGTTTCCTCACCAAACTGGACACGAATAAATCCGGCGCAGCGTCTGTCGTGTACACAACGTACATCGGGACCACCAGCAACGCTTTCCCCCGCGGACTGGTTGTTGACAGCTCCGGGAACGCATATGTGACCGGTAATGCGGCCACAAATTACCCACATACTCATGGCTTCGGAACGGATACATCGTCATTCGGGGTCCCAGCCTTCATCACCAAGTTCAACGCAACAGCCTCGGCTCGAACATTCTCCAGCATGATCCACGGAGTCGATGGAGGTGCAGCCGCCATCGCCGTTGATCCGTCATTGAACGTGTACATCGCCGGGAACACCAGTTCCACTGGCTTCCCGACTACAACTGGCGCCTTCCAGCGCACTCTCAAGGGAACCAACTGCACAGGGACTGGAACCGCCCCCTGCCCTGACAACTTCATTGTTAAGCTCACTCCCACCGGAGGCACTCTTCTTTACTCTACCTTGCTGGGTGGATCAGGTCTGGAACGGATGACCGGGCTCCAGGTGAACATCGTTGGAATGGCATTTGTCACCGGCACCACCATGTCTAAGGATTATCCGCTTACTTCGAGTGCCTTCGATAAGACACCGGCAGCCACTGGAGGAACTGACTCTTTTGTAACTGCGCTGACTGCTGACGGAAAATCTCTTTACTATTCAACTCTTCTGGGTGCGCCGAACGCCCAGGCAGCAACCATCGCAAACGCGATCTTTGTTGATCCAGCCTTTAACGCCTGGGTCGGCGGAAATACCAGTGCGACCAATTTTTCCGTCACCCCTGACGCATTCCAACCGGGACGCAAAGGCAACAGTGATGGATTCTTTTCCAAAATCGTCATCACCGGCGACCTGAAAGTTACACTGGTCTCCAACGCGGCATCGGTGGCGAGGAATGGAAACGTGATCCTGACGGGAGATCTCTTTGATCTTGGTCCGGATGGGAGTGATGCTGTTGTGTTCACGGAAGCAATTCCTGCCGGTTACAAATTCCAGGGCGTCTCGACGAATGCCACGTCGTGCACCAAACCGGCGGCGGGCGCAACCAGCGGAACGATCACCTGCACGCAGACCCGCCTCGAAAGCGGCCAACACTTCTTTGTGAATGTGTTCGTACAGGCCATTGCCGCAACTGGAAGCAACATCACCAGCAAGGCAACGGCTACAGGGCGCACGCAGGACCTGAACCAGGCAAACAACGCTGCGTCAGTTACGGTGCACGTGAACTGAAGTTGCGAAACCAGGTTGAATAACAAACGGCCCCCGTTGGGGGCCGTTTTTCTTTTTCCAAATTTACGTCGAGCCCGACCGAGTTAGAGAATCCGGCTTACGTCGAGCAGATGTGTGGTTAAGTACGTTTTCATTAGACGGATTCGGCTATCACTGCCATCAGTGGGCAACACGCTCCAGAGCAGCTACATCTTTCTGAGCAGCACAATCCCCCGGGCCCCCTGTAACCGGAAAAATTGATCGTGCCTCTGAGGATCGTATGCTCAAAGCCGTTCGTATGTTTCCGGCAGCAATCGTCATCTTGCTCGCCACTGTCACCACCTCTCTCTTCGCACAATCTACTTCAAGTCAAAAACCAGGTTCTCCTTCAATCAATGTTCCGCTGGCTTTTGAAGCCAATCGCGGACAGACCGCTCCACAAGTTCGGTATCTTGCCCGTACCAGTGAAGGCGTTGTCTTCCTTACGCAGGATGGTTTCACCATTTCCCTGCCGCGGGCGGGCAGTTTCCGCATGCTCTTTGATAAGGCCAATGCGTCGCCGGCAACCGCAGCCGAGCAGCCGCTTATCGCTCGCAGTAACTATTTAAGCCGTGATCCGGGCAAGTCGATCGTCAACTTGGAGAACTTCGGAGCCGTTCGCTATCAATCGGTTTATCCTCGCATCGACGTTCGCTTTTACGGACGAGGCCAGCACCTTGAGCATGATTTCCTGGTCGCTCCCGGGGCCGATGCAAACCAGATAGCGCTGCGGCTCGATGGCATTGACAAAGCTTCAATGTCTTCATCCGGGGCCGTTGAATTGAAGCTTGGAAAAATAACGCTGGACGAATCAGCGCCCGTTGCGTGGCAAATGGTGAACGGTGCGCGCAGGCAGGTTCATGCGGAATGGAAGATTACCGGCGATAACCGGCTGGGAATTTCTCTGGGCCAATACGACCATAATCTTCCGTTGACGATCGATCCGGTCCTGGCTTATTCCACCCACCTCGGCGGAAATACGGCCCAGGACATCGAGCTGGGCAGCACCTTCCCAGCCGACACTTTCATCAGGAACATTGCGCTGGACGGCGCAGGGAACGTCTTTGTTTCCGGCAACACCAGCGCAGTGGATTTTCCCACGACGGCTGGAGCATTTGACCGCACTCCCAAAACGCAAGCTTCCTTTCACGCAGATACAACGACGGAAAGCGGGTTTGTTTCCAAGTTCGATAAAACCGGACGCGTTCTGCTTTATTCCACGTTTCTGCATAACGGGATATCGGCGATGGCCGTCGACTCCGCCGGGCACGCCTATACGGTGGAGGCCGCCAACGACAATTTCAACGGGCCCAATAACGATGCGGATGCCGGGGTGTTCGTGGACAAACTCAGCGCTGATGGTTCCCATCTCCTGTACTCTTTCATCTTCGGTGCGACCCCTGTCGGGTCATCCTGCTTTACCAACGGGAACACTTTCCCCACAGGAGTCGCCGTGGATAACTCCGGTCACGCATGGGTAACGGGAGACACCGGGAATCCATGCCTACCCGCAACGCCCGGCGTGATTGAGTCCAATATTGGGCCCAGCGACTTTTGCGGCTTTCTGGCAAAATTTGATACCAACACTTCAGGAGCTGCCTCGGTGGTGTATGCCACTTATGTCGGCAGTGCCTCCCAGGCAGTTCCGCGAGCCGTGACCGTAGACAGCTCCGGTAACGCCTACGTAACCGGCGTCACCGGCTCGGGTTACCCACACACCGCTTCTTTTGGCACGGGCAATCCGGACGCTTTCGTCACCAAGTTCAATGCCACTGCGACAGCCAGGGTGTACTCCACTGTTTTCGGGAGCATCGGCACGAATGGCAGCGTGGCCGGAGTTGCACTTGATGCCGGGCTGAACGCTTACGTGGTTGGCGGCGCCTCATCGCCGACCTTCCCGACAACTGCTGGAGCTTTCCAGCGAGTAGTGACGGGAGAGGCCTGTTTCCCTCCGGACACCGAACTGTGCCCAGAGGGTTTCGTGACGAAATTCAACTCCACCGGCAGCGCGCTGGTGTATTCAACCTTGATTGGCGGCGCAGGGCGGGACGAAATCCATGGCGTTGGCGTGAATAATGCCAACATGGCGTTTGTCACCGGCCTTACTTCTTCGGCGAATTTTCCGGTGACTGCGAATGCCTTCAAGAAAACAGTGCAAAGTGTCTCGGCATTTGTAACCGCGTTTCAACCGAACGGGCAGTCCTTGTATTACTCAACGATTCTGGGCGGCGGTGCCAGCACAGCCACCTCGAATGCGAGCTCCATCTTCGTGGATCCGGCGTGGAATGCGTGGGTAGCGGGCAACACTGGCCAGTCAGACTTTCCGGTGACGGCGAACGCGTTCCAACCTGGGAAGAAAGGCAATTCAGACGGTTTCTTCTCCAAGATCGTCATCACCGGCGACCTGAAAGTTACTCTCGGCAGCAACGCAGCATCCGTGGCCAGGAATGGAAACGTCATCCTGACTGGCGATCTGTTTGATCTTGGCCCCGATGGGAGTGACGCGGTTGTCTTCACCGAAGCCATTCCTGCCGGTTACAAATTCCAGGGCGTCTCGACGAATGCCACGTCGTGCACCAAACCGGCGGTGGGCGCAACCAGCGGGACGGTCACCTGCACGCAGACTCGCCTCGAAAGTGGACAGCACTTCTTTGTGAATGTGTTTGTACAGGCGATTGCCGCATCTGGCAGCAACATCACCAGCAAGGCGACCGCGTCAGCGCGAACTCAGGACCTGAACCAGGCAAACAACGCGGCCTCAGTGACGGTACACGTGAAGTAAGCCCCACACCCGGTAGCGATAACAATGGCGGCCCTCACAGGCCGCCTTTTTTGCTGAAATGGTTGTGCTCAAATCAGCTCCCGCACTTTGTCAGAAACGGCGGTGGAGATGATCTTGCCGCGATCGGGTTCGCCACGCAGCAGGCTTTCGGCAAACTTTGTTGCCTGATCGAAGGTTACCTTGGCCGGCATGGGTGCTTCCAGAGGATCGACCACTGCTTCGATCAAGACCGGACCATTTGTCGCCAAGGCCAATGCGCGGTCAAGGAGAGCGCCACATTCTTTCGGATCGTCAATGCGAATGCCGGTGGCGCCGCAGGCTTCAGCGAATTTCACAAAATCAATGGGTTGCAGATCGACGGCATATTCCGGATTTCCCAGAAACACCATTTGCTCCCATTTGATTTGTCCGAGAGTGTCGTTCTTGATAATCACGATAATGATCGGCAGCTTGTATTTCACCGCCGTGGCCAGCTCGCCCATGAGCATGGTGAAGCCGCCGTCGCCGACAAAAGCAATGCACTGCCGCTGCGGGTAGGCAATCTGGGCGGCAATGGTGTAGGGAAGCCCGCAGGCCATGGTGGCCAGAGTTCCCGAGCAGGAGAACATCTGCCCGCGCCGTGCGGGAATATGCCGCGCCCACCAGGTGGTGTTGGTGCCGCTGTCCGCACTCACGATGGCATCAGCGCGCAGGCGTTTGCCCAACTCGTGCGCAATCACCTGCGGCTTCATCGGTTTTTCCATGTTGCTGGAGCGTTTATCCAGCAGCTCACGCCAGTCCTGCATTTCTTTCTGCGCTTTTTCCAGGAAGCTGCGGTCCTGTTTGTTGGTGAGCATCGGCAGCAGGGCTTCCAGGGTGCGGCGGCTGTCACCGACGAGTCCGACCTCCACGTCATAGCGAAGGCCGATCTTGATGGGATCAAGATCAATCTGCACGGCGCGGGCCTTGCCTGGTTTGGGCAGGAATTCGATGTACGGGAATGACGTCCCAACCATGAGCAGCGTGTCGCAATTTTCCAGAGCTTCTTGAGAAGGCTTGGTGCCGAGCAGGCCGATACCGCCAGTGGTGTACGGGCTGTCATCAGGAACAGCAGCTTTGCCAAGCAGCGCTTTCACGATAGGCGCGTTCAATTTTTCGGCGATTGCGAGCAGGGCATCCGTGGCGCGCAACGCACCCTGGCCGGCGAGAATGGCAATTTTCTTTCCTGTATTCAGTATCTCTGCTGCGCGCTTCAGATCTTCTGCATTGGGAAAATTGCCGCTTCCTGCATGCACGAGAGAAGCGTGGCCCTGCACGTTGCGTTTGGAAGCGGTCTTGCGCGTGACCTTCATGTCCTGTATGTCGGTGGGAATACTGATGTGCGTGACCTTGTGATAGGCAACGGCAGTGCGGCATGCAATCTCGGTAACATTCTCCACGTGTTCCGGACCCATGACCCGGGTGCTGTAGGCAGCAACGTCCATAAACAGGCGGTCGAGCGCGACATCCTGCTGGGTGAACGTGTCCGTCAGGTCGTGGAAGGGCATGCCGGTGATGGCCAATACGGATGCGCCGTCCATTTTAGCGTCGTAGAGTCCGTTGAGCAGATGAATGCCGCCCGGGCCGGAGGTGGCAAGACAGACTCCAAGTTTTCCTGTGTACTTGGCCCACGCGCAAGCCATGAGAGCAGCTGACTCTTCATGGCGCACCTGGATAAAGCGAATCTTGTCCTGATGTGTGCGCAAAGATTCCATCACGCCGTTGATTCCGTCACCTGGAATTCCGAATATTGTGTCAACGCCCCAGTCAATCAGAGCTTCCACCAGAACATCCGCCGCTGTCTTCGCCATTTTTCTTTGCTCCCTTGCAATCTTCTAATAGAAGTTAGGATGCGGTGAGCTTGTGTGCTGTTTCCACGGTGATGGCTGCGCGGAGATTGAGAAGGGAAGCAGAAAAATTTCTGAGTGTCAGAGTGCGCCAAAAATGTAACTAACATTTTTTCTGAAATTGCGTCGCCAAGGGTAGATGCAAACGGCAGAGTCTGTTTATAATCATCCGTTTCGTAAGCAGCTCTTTTTGAACGCGGTGCGCAACGGGGACGACCGCGGGGGTGTTCGCTGAAACGCGGCCATCTTTATTTCTCCCAAACATAAATATTCATGGCACAGATCTTCCACCGCAGTGCAAATACTCTGGCGCGCGCCAGCATTCTTGGCGTGGTGCTTCTTCTTTCCGCGGTTGGAGCGGCGCTCATGGAATTTCAGCGCTCGCCCTACGTCACCAACCAGCACATTGCGCCGGACCAGCCCGTGCCTTTCAGCCACCAGCATCATGTTTCGGGTTTGGGCCTGGATTGCCGCTATTGCCACACATCGGTGGAACAGTCGAGCTTTGCCGGTATTCCTCCCACCAAGACGTGCATGAACTGCCATGCGCAGTTGTGGACCAGTGCGGACATGCTGCATCCGGTGCGCTTCAGTTATTCCAGCGGAGAATCGCTTCAGTGGACGCGCGTGCATGACCTGCCTGACTTTGTGTATTTCAACCACAGTATTCACGTGGCCAAGGGTGTTGGGTGCTATAGCTGCCATGGAGCGGTGAATGAAATGGCGCTGACGTATGAGGAGAACACGCTGCAGATGGAGTGGTGCCTGAACTGCCATCGCCAGGCGGAAAAGTTCCTCAGGCCCAAGGAAGAAGTTTTCAACATGACCTACCAGCAGCCGACTGCGGAGCGAGCGGTTGAATGGCAGGGCAAGAAGTTTTACAGCCAGGGTGAACTCGGCAAGGTCCTGGCGCAGAGCTATCACCTGCGCACTGTGCAGGACATTACCAGTTGTTCCACGTGCCACCGCTAAAGTGGGAATAAAAACGGAAGCGAATGTCGAATAACAACGAATCAAATTCAAGCCTGGTCCCGGTGAACGCGATCAAGCCGGCAAGCATGGAGCTGGAAGCAGTTCGCAGCCAGCTTGCCGCGGCCAAGGGCCCGAAATACTGGCGCACGCTGGAAGAGCTTTCCGGCCAGCCGGCTTTTGCTGAGCTGCTGGAGCGCGAATTTCCGCGCGCGGCTTCCGAGTGGGTTGATCCTGTCTCGCGTCGTGGTTTTCTTAAGCTTGCCGGCGCTTCGATGGCGCTGGCCGGGCTCGCTGGTTGCACCAAGCAGCCACTGGAGCAGATTCTTCCTTATGTGCGCCAGCCGGAAGAGCTGATTCCGGGCCGGCCGATTTTCTACGCCACGGCGATGCCGCTGGGCGGGCACGTTCATCCCTTGCTGGTTGAGACGCACGAATATCGTCCGACGAAGGTGGAAGGCAATCCGCAGCACGGAGCCAGTCTGGGAGCGTCTGATCTGTTTGCTCAGGCCTCGATTCTCGATCTCTACGATCCGGACCGGTCGATCAATGTGATGTTTAAGGGCGAGCCGCGTCCCTGGGGTGAATTCCTTGGGGCGATTCGCGGACGCGTCCAGTTTCACAAATCGAATCAGGGCGCAGGACTTCGTTTCCTGAGCGGCGCAACTTCTTCGCCGACCTTCGCTTCGCAGATGGCGGCGATTCAGAAGCTTTATCCGCAATCGAAATGGCACCGCTGGGAGCCTGTGCATCGTGATAGTTCTCGTCAGGGCACAAAGCAGGCCTTCGGCGCGTATGTTGATCCGGTTTATAAGTTTGACGCAGCCGATGTAGTGGTTTCCCTCGATGGTGATTTTCTCTCCGGCATCTGGTTCCCGGGCTTTGTCCGTTATGCGCGCGACTTTATGAGCCGCCGCAAGCTCAATGGTCCCGAAGAAGGTTCAAAGATGAACCGGCTGTACGTGGCGGAAAGCACGCCAACGACAACTGGAGCCAAGGCGGACCACAAGGTGAATGCCCGTCCGTCTCAGTTAGAAGCAATTGCCCGCGCACTGGCCGCCAAGGTTGGAGTTGCCGGTGGTGCCGCCGAGCAGCTCACGCCGGAAGCGCAGAAATTTGTAGATGCCGCAGCCGCTGACCTGATGGCGCGTCGCGGTAAATGCGTAGTTGTGACTGGCGTCATGCAGTCAGCAAGCCTGACTGCAACTGTTCATGCCATGAATGCTGCGCTCGGCAATGTTGGCCAGACAGTCAGCTATATCGATCCGGTTGAGGCTGATCCGATTGAGCACACAGAATCGATCCGCGAGTTGGCGACTGATATCGCCGCCGGCAAAGTTGAAACGCTGATTCTTCTTGGCAGCAATCCGGTTTATGACGCGCCCGCAGATCTGAATTTTGGCGACTTGCTGAAGAAGATGTCAGCCGACCAGAACAAGCAGATTATCCAGCTCTCGCTCTATAACAACGAGACCACTGATTTTGCGGTGTGGCATGTTCCACAAACGCATTATCTGGAAATGTGGAGCGATGGCCGTTCTTATGACGGCGCGGCGACGATTATTCAGCCCATGATTGCTCCGCTGTATGACGGCAAGAGCCCGCATGAAATTGTGGCGATCTTTACTGACCAACCTTCTGCGTCAGGATACGAACTGGTGCAGGCTTACTGGCGCTCGCAGCACTCAGGTGATGATTTCGAAGCCTGGTGGCGGCCTACGCTGCATGACGGATATGTGAGCGGCAGCGCCTTCGCGCCGAAGCAGGTGGCGGCCAAAGGCGGAGTGCCTGCATCGGCCGTCAGTGATATGGCTGCTGGTGGCGGCGGTACGCCGGTGGAAGTAATTTTCCGTCCTGATCCCACGATTTTTGACGGCACCTTTATTAATAATGGCTGGTTGCAGGAAGCTTCGAAGCCGTTGTCACGTCATACCTGGGACAATGTGATCTTCATGAGTCCGGCGATGGCCAAGCGCATGGGCTTCTTTGTTCTGGAGTCGGGCTCGGTCAATCAGTCCGATCTGGATAAGGACACAAATCGCGATCACCAGTCCGACGCGCAGAATGTAATCGAAGTCACTGTCGGCGGGCGCAAGGTCAAAGGCCCAGTATGGCCGCAACCTGGGCACCCGGATAATGCCATCACTGTTTTCCTCGGTTATGGTCGCACCAAGACGGGCCGAGTTGGCACGGGAACCGGTTACAACGCGTACCAGATTCGTTCCACCGCTGCTCAATATGTCAGTGCGGGATCGATTGTCGCCAGCAAAGACCATTGGGACCTGGCGGTCACACAGGGTCACTACACCATGGACAATCGTGAGCCGGTGAAGGTGGCGGACCTGGAAGAGTTTGAAAAGAATCCACGCTTCGCCCATGGAGAAGGCGAGCCGCACGATACGCCTGCGGTGAAGGATTCGCTCTATCCCGACTACCGCGATATCAACTGGTACAAGAAATATGCCTGGGGCATGACGATTGACCTGAACTCATGTATCGGCTGCCAGGCCTGTTCTGTCGCCTGCTATGCGGAGAACAACATCTCCGTGGTTGGCAAGGAGCAGGTGCAGCGCGGTCGCGAAATGATGTGGATCCGCGTGGACGCCTACTACGAAGGCGACGCTGCTAATCCTGCGGTCCATTTCCAGCCGGTTCCCTGCATGCAGTGTGAAAACGCGCCGTGCGAACCGGTCTGCCCGGTAGGCGCAACCGTTCACAGCACGGAAGGCCTGAATGATATGGTCTATAACCGCTGCGTGGGTACTCGTTACTGCTCCAACAACTGCCCGTATAAGGTTCGCCGCTTCAACTTCTTCCTCTTTGCGGACTACGATACGCCGAGCCTGAAGCTTGGCCGCAATCCGGACGTGACGGTTCGCAGCCGCGGTGTAATGGAAAAATGCACGTACTGCGTGCAGCGCATCAACGCCGCGCGCATAGCGTCCGAGAAGGAAGATCGCGCGATCCGTGATGGAGAGATCCTCACGGCTTGCCAGCAGGCTTGTCCGACAGAGGCAATTACTTTCGGAAATATCAACGATCCCAACAGCCGCGTGGCCAAACTCAAAGCCCTGGACCGCAATTATGCGTTGCTGGCGGAGTTGAACACGCGTCCGCGCACCACGTACATCGCTGAGGTGCGCAATCCAAACCCAGAATTGAAGAAGGCATAGCGAATGGCCCCGAGGATTGACGACGAAATCGATGTACTGCCGCCAAAAGGCGTAAGGCCGCCAGTAATTGGGCCGGGCCAGACGCTGGGCACGGTGACTGACCGCATCGGCGGCATTGTGCTTACCAAGCACACGCCCATCTTCTGGTTTGCCGTGGTGGCGGTTTCCGTGGGGATCATGGGCATCCTCAACACGGCGATTGCTTACCTGCTGGGGCGCGGTACCGGCATCTGGGGCATCAATATTCCTGTCGGCTGGGGATTCGCCATCGTCAACTTCGTCTGGTGGATCGGTATCGGCCACGCCGGAACGCTGATCTCGGCCATTCTGCTGCTCTTCAAGCAGAGCTGGCGTACTTCGATCAACCGCTTCGCGGAAGGCATGACGATCTTCGCTGTCATGCAGGCCGGCTTGTTTCCGCTGATCCACACCGGACGTCCGTGGCTTGCTGCTTACTGGCTCTTCCCAATTCCCAACACCATGGGAGTATGGCCACAGTTCCGCAGCCCGCTTATCTGGGACGTGTTCGCCGTATCGACATACTTCACTGTGTCATTCCTGTTCTGGGGTATCGGACTGATTCCTGATTTCGCGACTCTGCGCGATTCAGCCAAGACGCTGATGGTTCGCCGCATCTATGGTTTGCTGGCGATGGGCTGGCGCGGATCGGCACGGCACTGGAACCGCTATGAGACGGCTTATATGCTGCTCGCCGGATTGGCCACACCGCTGGTCCTCTCCGTGCATAGCGTAGTCAGTCTCGACTTCGCCGTTTCGGTTGTTCCCGGCTGGCACACTACGTTCTTCCCGCCGTACTTCGTTGCGGGCGCAATCTTCTCGGGATTCGCCATGGTATTGATCCTGGCCATTCCGTTCCGCTATCTGTACAACATGCAGGATTTCATTACCCTGCGCCATCTTCAGAATTGCGCCAAGGTGATGCTGGCCACGGGAATGATTGTGGCTTATGCCTACATCCTGGAAATGTTCATGGGCTGGTACAGCAATGAGAAGTACGAGTTGGCCATGGTGCACAACCGCCTGCACGGGCCTTACTCCGGCTATTACTTCATGCTGGTGCTCTGCAACATCATTATTCCGCAATTGCTCTGGTTCAATAAGATCCGCTCCTCACCGCTGGCGCTGTTTTTGATTTCCTGCGTGGTGCAGTGCGGCATGTGGCTGGAGCGTTTCGTGATTGTGGTAATGAGCCTGCAGCGCGACTACCTGCCCAGCTCATGGGGAATGTACTGGTTCACCAAGTGGGATGTTATGACCCTGCTGGGAACCATGGGCTTCTTTACGTTCCTGTTCTTCTTGTTCATCAGGTTTATGCCGGCGATTTCGATTTTTGAAATTCGCACACTGCTGCCGCAATCGAAGGTGAAGGAATGACGGCCGATCCCATTTACGGACTGCTGGCTGAGTTCGACAATCCGACTGACCTGGTCCACGCTGCCAAAGGCGCGTTTGACGCTGGTTATCGCAAGATGGATGCCTACACGCCGTATCCGCTGGAAGAAGCCGCGGAAGCTATTGGTGTGCACCATAACCGCGTGAGTATGATTACGCTGATTGGCGCCATGCTGGGGATGTGCGGCGGTTACTCGCTGGAATACTGGGTGTCCGTAATCAACTATCCCATCAACGCCGGCGGCAAGCCGTTCCATTCCTGGCCATCGTTTATTCCGGTCACGTTTGAGTGCGCGGTGCTCGGCGCATCACTGGCCTGTGTGTTTGGCATGCTGGCGCTGAATGGACTGCCGCAGCCGTACCATCCGGTTTTCAATGCTCCCAATTTCACCAGTTCCAGCCGTGACAAATTCTTCCTGTGCATTGAATCGCAGGACCCGCATTTCAGCCTGGGTGATACCCGCAAGTTTCTGGAAGGGTACCATCCTGAACTGGTTACGGAGGTGCCGTATTAAGTCGCCGGCACAAGTCCGCCTCGTGCTCGTCGCGTTGTCAGCCGTGTCTGTATTCTCCGGCTGCCGCCAGGACATGCACAACCAGCCCAAGTTTATTCCCATGCGCTCCAGTGAGTTCTACGCGGACCGCCGTTCCGCGCGCTATCCGGTTAACGGTACCGTTCCACGCCTGGAAAATGCCCAGTTGGATAAAGAGCAGCTTGATCCCAACAGCTATTTCCTGAGCGGCAAGCATGGCGCGAACTTTGGCAATGAGCTGCCTGAGGGCCTGACGCTGAACCCGCAGTTCATGCAGCGGGGTCAGGAACGCTTCAACATTTATTGCACGCCGTGCCACTCACGCGTGGGTGATGGCAACGGAATGATTGTGCAGCGCGGCTTTAAGCACCCGCCAACATTCCATCAGGCAAGATTACGCAACGCGCCGCTGGGACATTTTTATGACGTCATCAGCCATGGCTGGGGAGCGATGCCGGATTACGCCGCACAGACACCGCCCGCGGACCGCTGGGCCATTGCCGCGTACATTCGAGCCCTGCAACTCAGCCAGAATGCCCAGGAAGCGGACATCCCCGCGCAGGATCGTGACAAGTTGAATCATCCTTCAAGCCCTATTCGCGTACCCGACACGTCCTACGTAAGTCCCACGGCGATGCAGACCCAGCCTGTGGCTGAACCGACGCCGGTGAAAGGAGGCGTAAAGCCGTGAGCCATACTGCTCTCCGCGTTACACCTCAGGACTACGCTCCCCCGCCGATCATCGGGCGCATGCGTTCCATTTCCATGGTCATTGGCGTTGTGGGCGCTGCCGGTGCGGCCATCTGCGCGTTTGTGAACTGGAATGTCTTTCTGCGCGCCTGGCTGGTCGGGTTTCTATTCTGGCTTGGTCTGACCACCGGGTCGCTCTGTCTGCTGATGTTGCAATATACAAGCGGCGGAAACTGGGGACGCCTTGGCCGCCGTATCTGGGAAGCTGCCGCCAGCAATCTCTGGCTTATGTTCTTGTTGTGGCTGCCTCTGGCTCTGGGAATGAAGAGTCTTTATCCCTGGGCTCGTTACAAGGACCAGGCGGAAGCGGTAGCCGATCTGGGGCAGAAAGCCAAGTACTACCTGAATCCGACTGGTTTCTGGCTACGTGGCATCATCTTCTTTGCCGTGTGGGGATTGCTGCTCTGGATTCTCCGCCAGTGGGCGGACAAGGAAGAAGCAGGCAAGACGACGCCGGCTGAGTTCGTTCGCATACAGAACATCAGCGGCTTCGGCATCGTTTTTTACGCGGCCAGTATTACCTTCTTCTCCATCGATCTCTCCATGTCACTTGATCCCAAATGGTGGTCAACGGTCTGGGGTATGCTCTTCATGGTTGGACAGGTGCTGAGTACGCTGTGCTTCACCATCTTCCTGCTGACACGGCTGGCTCCAATTGAGCCGCTCTCGAAGATGTTCAAGCTGGATTACCTGCACGACTTTGGCAAGCTGATGTTTGCCTTCGTGGTCCTGTGGGCGTATCTCTCATTCTCGCAGTGGATCATTATCTGGTCCGGCAACCTGGTGGAAGAAATCAAGTGGTACCTGATCCGCCTGAATGGCGGCTGGCAATACTTCGGCACCATTTTGATTTTCGCCCACTTCGTGTTTCCGTTCGCGCTGCTGCTCTCGCGCAACCTGAAGCGGCATGCATCACGCGTGGTTAAGATCGCGCTGTTCATCATGTTCATGCGCTTCATTGACCTGTTCTGGATCACGGCGCCCAACTTCTATCAACAGGACGGCGAAGGTCTCAAGAACTTTGGCGTCACGGATGGTATTTTCTACGTGGTGTGCGCCATTGCGATTGGCGGCGTGTGGCTGTTCTTCTTCTTCTTCCGTCTGTCACAGCGTTCGCTCTTGCCGGTCAACGATCCCAATTTTGTGGATATGCTGGAAGCTAAACATGGATAACTTTCGTTCCCAATCCGCAGGCGGGCACGTAAAAGAAGGTCACGATACCAGTGACCTGAGTGTCAAAGGCATCATCATCTTTGGCATCGCGCTGGCTGTCTCGGGCGTTGCAGCGTTCCTACTGGTTCTGGGCTTTTACTGGGGCCTGCAGAAGTGGGAAAAAGATCACCAGCCGCCCATGACCGCCATGGAAGACCAGCTACGCAATGAGCGCGAAGCCATGTCAGAAACACAGGGCCGCACTCCGGTTCCGGAAGGCGAAGAAAGCGTTAAGCCGCAGCCTGACTGGTACGGTCGGGGAAAGATGGAAGACCATCTGGACCGCACATTTCCTGGCCCGCGTCTTCAGTATGACGACGAGTACGACATGTCACTGTTCCGCAGCTCGGAAGACAGGTGGTTGAACAGCTCAGGCAAGGATCCCAACGGTGCGGTGCACATTCCGGTGAACCAGGCAATGCAGTTGCTGGTGCAGCGCGGATTGCCGCAGGTAAGCGGCCCGTTTGCTCCCAATAACCTGCCTACGGCCGTTCCCATGGTTCCGGCGGGGCCGAGCAAGCGATAGGGTTTGTCACAGAAAAGTTTGGAGATTTAGAAGATTTTGTTTTACAGCAGCACAATCCGGAAGCTGGCCGCGGCGGTAACACTGGCGGCATCACTCAGCGTAGCAGGCTGGGCGCAGACGGCTATGCCAAAGATGCAGGTCGGTGACAACGGCGCCACCAACGAGAAGATTCCGATCTTTGACCAGGTAGGCATTGAACAAAAGCTCAACCAGCAGGTTCCGGCGAATCTCACATTCACCGACGAAAATGGCCAGCAGGTGCAACTCGGAAAGTATTTCGGATCGAAGCCGGTTATTCTGACGCTGGTTTACTACCAATGCCCCATGCTGTGCTCACAGGTGCTGAACGGCATGACCGGCGCATTGAATGCCATCGAGCGTTTCAACATTGGCCGCGATTTCGACGTCGTGACTGTCAGCTTTGACCCGAAGGACAAGCCATCCGACGCCGTGGCGATGAAGAAACGTTTCATCAATCGCTATCGCCGGCCGGGAGCCGCTGAAGGCTGGCATTTCCTTACAGGGAAAGAAGATCAGATCAAGGCGCTGGCATCGAGTGTTGGCTTTCGTTATGCATGGGACCCGGAGATCCAGCAGTATGCCCATGCCAGCGGCATTATGCTGCTGACGCCTGAAGGCAAAGTGGCCCAGTACTATTTTGGAATTGAATACGCGCCGCGAGACATGCAGCTTGGTCTGGTGGAAGCCTCCAAAGGCAAGATCGGCAATGTGGTGGACAAGCTAATTCTGTACTGCTACCACTATGATCCGGCCAAGGGTAAATATGGCGCGGTGGTTTTAAACATCATGAGGATTAGCGCCCTGGCAACAGTGCTGGTGCTCGGCGGATTTGTGATTATGATGTTCCGCCGCGAATCGCTCACAGCCAGGCAGAGCCGTTTAAATTAGGACAGCCGAATAGATGCAATTCAAATTGCCATTATTTCCGGAGCAGGCTTCAAGCGTGGCGGTCCAGGTGGATGCTTTCTATCTGTTCCTGGTGCTCATCACCACGTTCTTTTCCCTGCTCGTAGCCTTGCTGATCCTCTTCTTTGTCATCAAGTACAGGAAGAGACCAGGCGTTGAGGCGGAACAGATCCATGGTTCCACCCTGCTTGAAATTGTGTGGACGGTGATTCCACTCGGCATCTCCATGGTGATTTTTGTCTGGGGCGCGGTCCTCTATTACCACATAGAGAACCCTCCCGCGAATGCGCTTGAAATCTACGGCGTGGGCAAACAATGGATGTGGAAATTCCAGCATCCCGGCGGCCAGCGCGAAATTAACACCCTGCACGTGCCAACCGGCCGTCCGGTAAAGGTCACGTTGATTTCGCAGGACGTGATTCACGATTTCTTTGTTCCTGCCTTCCGCGTGAAGACTGACGTTTTGCCCAACCGCTACGTGTATAGCTGGTTCACGCCCACGGTTCCCGGCTCCTATCATCTTTTCTGCTCGCAATACTGCGGAACCAAGCACTCTGCCATGATCGGCGAAGTAATCGTACAGAAACCGGACGATTACGCAGCATGGCTGGCCAGCGGTAAAGCTGAAGGCTCGCTTGCCTCCATGGGTGAGAAGTTGTTCCAGGAATTTGGCTGTGGCACATGCCATCGGCCAGACTCCGGCGCGCGCGGCCCGAGCCTGCAGGGTCTTTATGGCCGTCCGGTCCGCCTGAGCGACAACCGTGTGGTGGTGGCCGACGATAATTACATCCGCGAAAGTATCCTCAATCCGAACGCAAAAATCGTTTCCGGATTCCAGCCCATCATGCCGACGTTCCAGGGCGTGGTCAGCGAAGAAGGGCTGATCCAGATCACTGAATACATCAAGCACTTGTCCGTGCAGGAGTCGGAACCGTTGAACAACCGCACCAACCCGACCGAACTCCGGGACAATGAAGTACCAACCATTCAGCAAGAATTACAGCAGGGCAGCCAGCCTGCGCCAACGCCTGGGAAGAAACCATGAGTACCGCCGTTACAACAGTGAAGCCGGTAATGCCCGCAAAGCATTACCTGAATGACAATTACGGAATCAGATCGTGGCTCCTGACCAAGGACCACAAGCGCATTGCGGTTCTGTATCTGGTATCCATCACGTTCTTCTTTTTTCTCGGCGGAATATTTGCCGCGCTGATCCGGCTGGAACTGCTTACGCCGCAAGGCGACCTGTTCCAGTCAGATACATACAACAAGCTGTTCACCATGCACGGCGTGAACATGATTTTCTTTTTCCTGATTCCGTCCGTGCCGGCCGTGCTGGGCAACTTCATCCTGCCCATCATGCTGGGCGCAAAAGATCTGGCGTTCCCCAAGATCAACCTGATGAGCTGGTACATTTTTATTATTGCTGCCCTGTTTTCCCTGGCAGCGCTCGTCAGCGGCGGCGTTGATACCGGCTGGACCTTCTATACTCCGCTCAGTACCGGGTACGTTCGAACGAACGTAATCGTGATGGCGGTGGGTATTTTGATCGCCGGCTTCTCGTCAATCTTTACCGGACTCAACTTTATCGTCACAGTGCACCGCATGCGCGCGCCCGGAATGACCTGGGGACGCCTGCCCTTGTTTGTCTGGGCCAATTACGCCGCCAGCCTCATCATGATTCTGGGCACGCCGGTGATTGCCATCACGCTCATTCTGGTTGCTCTTGAACGCGGCTTCCATATAGGTATCTTCGATCCCAAACTGGGCGGAGATCCCGTGCTCTTCCAGCACATGTTCTGGTTCTACTCACACCCGGCCGTCTACATCATGATTCTTCCCGGCATGGGCGTCATCAGTGAAGTAGTCACCTGCTTCTCACGCAAGCGCGTCTTCGGCTACTCTTTCATCGCTTTCTCCAGCGTCGCCATTGCGGTCTTTGGCTTCGTGGTCTGGGCGCATCACATGTTCGTTGCCGGCATCTCGCAGTACTCAGCCATGGTGTTTTCGCTGCTGAGTTTCGCGGTCGCCATCCCTTCGGCGGTGAAGGTCTTTAACTGGACAGCTACCATGTACAAGGGATCAGTCACGCTGGAAACGCCGATGCTTTATGCACTGGCGTTCATCGGACTGTTCACTATCGGCGGACTGACCGGCTTGTTTCTTGCCGCGCTGGGCATGGACGTTCACATTCACGACACCTATTTTGTTGTCGCCCACTTCCATTACGTCATGGTGGGAGGCATGGTCACGGCATATATAGGAGGCCTCCATTTCTGGTGGCCTAAAATGACAGGAAGAATGTATCCGGAAGCCCCGGCTAAGCTCGCCGCGTTGATTACCTTCATCGGCTTCAACCTCACGTTCTTCCCGCAATTTATCCTTGGCTACCTTGGCATGCCGCGCCGCTACCATTCGTATCCGGAAGAGTTTCAGGTTTTGAACGTTCTCTCCAGCGCGGGGGCTTCGGTTCTGGCGGTTGGATTCCTTCTGCCGCTGATTTATTTTCTATGGTCGTTGAAGTACGGAGAAGTTGCCGGCGACAATCCCTGGAACGCAACGGGTCTGGAATGGACGACAACTTCGCCGCCACCCACGCATAATTTCCATGAAGTACCAGTCGTCACGGAAGAGCCGTATGCCTATGGTGAAGAGGAGGGATCTGGTGTCCACTAATCAGACCACCACCACAGAACATCACCCGGCGCTGGCCCATCATTTTGACAATATGGAGCAGCAGCAGGGAGCCTCCACGTTTGGCATGTGGGTCTTCATGCTGACGGAAATCATGATGTTCGGCGGGCTGTTTGCCGCGTACCTGATCTACCGTCTCAAGTACTACGACGCTTTCAAGGCCGGCTCTACCAGCATCAGCGTCTCCTGGGGCTTCGCCAATACTCTTGTCCTGATTGCCAGCTCGTTGACGATGGCGTTGGCGGTCTGGGCAGCGCAAAGAGGCGATCGCAAAAAACAGGTCACGTTCCTGATTCTCACCATGATTCTGGGGGCGGTGTTCCTTGGCGTAAAAGCCAAGGAATATAAAGACAAGTGGGAAGAGTGCCATATTCCCGGACACGTGATCGGCAAGGGCTTCAACACCTGGGGCGGTTGCGACGTCAACAATCCCAAGCTGGGCAATATCGCGGACGAAATGCGCGATCCCAAGGAACACGGCGATCCCAGCATCCCCGAGGTTTCAGCCATCCAGACCGCCAAGCAGACCGAAATCTTTTTTTCCTTTTACTTTGCCATGACCGGATTGCACGCCTTCCACATGGTGATTGGTCTGGGCCTCTTGACGTGGCTTACCCTACGGGCCAGGAGTGGAGAGTTTGGTCCCGCATATTACACTCCGGTGGAACTGGGCGGACTGTACTGGCACTTTGTGGATATCGTCTGGATTTACCTGTTTCCGCTTCTCTATCTAATCAGCAGGCACCAGCACCATGGCTAATCAAATGCAAAGTCATTCAAGTCAGGCTCAGGACCACTCCAAGTCGTCTGAACACGCACACCCTACGCTCGGTCTGTATTTCACTATCTTCGGCGCGCTTATTGTCGGCACCTGCATGACCTGGGCCATCGCCTTCGTGGATCTCGGGGCCTTCAACCCGGTGGTTGCGCTGGCCATTGCCTGCATCAAGGCCACGCTCGTCATCCTGTATTTCATGCATGTCCGCTATAGTGACAGAATGACCATGGTGACCGTGGCCGCGGGCTTCTTCTGGTTGCTGATTCTAATCACCCTGAGCCTGAGCGACTATCTCTCACGCTCGCTGATTACAGTCCACTAGAACATTCACAACAATTAAAAGAGGCCGAGGCAAAATGCCCCGGCCTTTTGCATTTTTGGAGGAGAGTTACCTGGTCAAGACATCTTCCAGATAGGCCAGCGCCCGGGGATCGTGCGATTGTCCCAGCCAGAACATCGCTTTCTTCCGTACCACGGGATTCTTATTGTTCTTCGCCACACCGATGAGAAGAGGCACGCCTTCACCATCACGCAACTGGGAAAGAGCAAATACAGCTTTCTCTTTTACCTGGGTCTCCGGATCATTCTCAATGGCTTCCGTGATTTGCTGTGCTTGTTTCTGGCCGCCGATCTGGGCCATCCAGAAAATCGCCTGTCCGCGAACCCGAGGGCTGGGATCGTTGTGGGCCATGCCAATCAGGTCTTTCAAAGCCTGCTCCTGCTTACCCTGCGAATAGCCCTGGGAGAATGCAAACGTGACCTTCTCGCGAAAGCGTTCATCGGAATCGGCATTGATCGCCTTCTCCAGAATCTCAACGCCTTTTTTACCGCGCTCAATACCCAGCCAGAAGGCCACATTCTCTCGCAGCTTTAACGGATTGCTCGGTTGAACCAGTCTTTCCAGAGCCGAGTCCGCTGCGGGAACATCGTGCATGGCAATCGCCATCACGGCATTGTGGCCGATTGACCTGCCGCCTTCTTCACCGTCCGATGCCATCGCCAGGTTGGCCAGGAGGTCGATGCTTTCTTCCGGCTTCACGCCCTCAATCCAGTGAACCGGCAGTCCGGCGAAGTCCAGCGGACATTCAGCGCTGAAAACCCGGGCCTTGGTCACCTGCTTATTTTCGGTCTTGAGAAAAACAAAGGCATAGGGAACTGGTTCCGGCGGAGCACAATCTGAGACCGTTCCATTCACGGACGTTCCGTGGTCTGAATCCATCCGGCAGCCCTTGCAGCATTTGCCGGATGACGACGACGTTGTCGATGAACCCTCACCGTCCCACGAATCAAAACAACACATGGTGCGTTCCGTTGCTTTGGCCGGGATGCGGTAACCGATCCACTGGGGACCACCTTGTTGTCCCGCTTGCTCCACAACTGATTTCAAGCTGGAACCGGCAGGTTTCTCGTCAACCTTCGCGTTGGTAATTTTCGGTTTTTGCGCCCAGGCTGACCCAAGCAGAGCCAGCGCAAGCAGAGTCTTTGCGATATGAATCATTCTCATGGCTTCCTCTGGATGTTACTTGTTCAGAATTTCCATCATGTAGTCAGTCACTTCAGGCGAGTGCATCATGGAGAGCTTCTGGGTGATTGATTTCTTCAAATCAGGATTGGTCTCTTTACGGGCCATGGCCACCATTTCCTTGGCGGCGCCACGCATGAAGAGAGCATTAATGACGCTCTTCTTGGATTCGACATCAGACTGTGTGTTGTAGATATCCGCCAAGGCGGACATGCTGTCCTGACCGCCTACCATGCCTATGGTCTTGATTGCCTTGTCCCTGAGGTTGGCGTCTTTCTCCGTACGGGCAATCTCAATCAGACCCTGGGAATCGCCATTCATCATCATTCCCTGAATAATCGCTTCATGCGTTTCCGCATCGGGTGATGACTTGTACATCTCACGCAGCTCATTGCGTGCCCCCATCATGCCCAGATGGCGTATGGCGTCTTTCCTCAGTTCAACTGACTTCTCCGAGCGCGCTACGGCAAGCACGTCTTCTTTGTCACCAGCCATCAGCCAGCCCTGGAAGACCGCCTTCTTGACGCTCGCATCCGTTGCTCCATTGTAGATTTCCTTGAGAGCGGACAAGTTACGTTTGTGGCCGCTCATGCCCAGATAACGAATGGCACGGACCTGCAACTCAGGATCCTTATTGTCTTTCGCAACTGAGAGCAAAGCATCGGCGGCCCTGTCTGATCCGCTTTGCATCAGGACGAAGAGCGCGCGGTCTTTAAGTTTGGGAGAGCCTGTACCATGGAGCAACTTCTCGATGTACGGGATGGCGCGCTCGGAATCCGACTGCATGATGCCCTGAAGGGCCATCAGCTTTTCTTCTTCTGTCGAAGCGCTGCCCGGGTTCGCCGCCGCACCCTGGAGCTCCACCTTCATCACTCCCGCATCATTTTTCCAGCGGCTTTGCGGATATTCCTTTTCAAGCTGCGCAAGAGTGGCCAGTGCATCAGTCTTATTGCCCGTTTGTTTGAGCGCGTACGCTTTCCAGTAAAGAGCACTGTCAGCCTTGCGGCCATGCAGAGCTGCGACCTGATCGAAGGTGCGGATGGCATGGTCATAGTTGCCCTGATACATGGCGTCATAGGCTGACTTGTACATGTCATCTTCATGGACGGAATCTTTTGTGGCGGCTGACTGTGAATCGGCAAAGGTGTTGGCGTAGCCGTAGCTATCGCCCTGGGAGCAGGCGTTTGCCGGCGGAGCCAGTGTGAGTGAAAAAAATAGAAAGAAGAAAAATGGTTTCATTTTGATTTATAGCCTCTGCGTTACGTTGGCCGCGGGCGATTGCTCGCTCCGGCGAACGCGCGAATTAACATCCGACCCCACAACCCGTACTTTGAACAACAAGCCTTCTGACTCAATGGTTCCGCGAATATCCTGCAAGTCCCGCGTCGACATCTTTTCCGGACTGTTGGCCACCTCGGCCAGCACGCGTCCGAGTTGGTCAAGAAGGTGGGCGATTTTTGGATCACCCGCCTGCTGCGCGCTGACGCGATAGAGATGGTTGGCGTCCAGCAGATCGCGCGCGCGCTCCTGTTCGGCGGAAAAATTCAGCGGCGCCTTGCCGTCAGAGTTCATGATTTCGACCAGCAACATCTCTGACCGTTCCAGATGATTGCCCACGGCAACCAGCACTATCTGCTGCTGCGGCGGATTGGGATTAGGCGACGGCGAATTGGCAGCGACTAACGGCGACGGATTCTGAGTTGGCTGCTTCGGCCAATATCTTCCTGCGACAAACGCCATAAACAGCAGGGCTACCATTGATCCGGCTAGCGCCCATTGTTTTGGCGAACGCAGCCAGCCGCCCAGCCATGAACGCTTTTCCGGCAACTGGTCACGCAGCTTCAGCCATGTTTTCTCTTCAAATCCGGCGAACGGTTCCGGGACCTCAATCGGTTCAATCTGGCGCAGCATGGCTTGCACACGCTCAAACTCACGGCGGCACGCCGGGCACTCGCTTATGTGCTGAGCCACGGCGGCGTTGTCTTCGGCATCGCCGTAGTAGTGCAAAACGATTTGTTCTTCACCTAAATGTTTCATTGTGCGTGACTCGCATAGACCTCAAGCTGCTGCCTGAGTTTCTTCACGGCGCGAAAGATACTGTTCTTGGCCGCGCTGGTGTTCAGTTTCAAGGTCTCTCCAATCTCGTCAATCGACCGGCCTTCCATGTGGCGCATGGTGAAGGCAATCCGCTCCACCGGAGTGAGCAGAGACATGGACTGAGCCACTTTGCTCTTCATCTCCGCGCTTAACACCATGCGATCGGGCCCCGGGCTGTCCGATGAAAGCTGTATCTGGCGGCCTTCTTCCGGATCCGGCTCGTCGACGATCTGATATGTGTCTTTGCTCTGCATCTTTTTCATGCTCAGAAAATCCAGTGTTCGATTCACAGCAATGCGGTACAGCCAGGTGCTGAAATTTGATCTCAACTCAAATCGCGCTAATGCTTTGTAGGCGCGGAGAAACGTCTCCTGCACCAACTCTTCCGCGTCCTGCTGGTTACCGGTCATGCGATAAGTGACATGGAAGATGCTGCGGGAATGGCGGTTTACGAGCAGGCGAAATGCCTCCTTGTCGCCGGACAGTACCTGTGCCACTACGACTGCGTCAGTTACTTCCATTCGAATAACTTAGACCGGATTTGGGGGCAGCGGTTAGGGGAATTAACCAAAAAGGATCTTCACCACAAAGGACACGAAGGAACACAAAGGAGTCAGGGATTTACGCTTAGTTTGATGTACATGGGCGCCATTACGTCAGTTGCCGGGGTCGGGAGGCGCGCACATTGCGGCGCTGCTCCCCTTTGTGTACCTTCGTGTCCTTTGTGGTTAAAGCTGTTCTACAGCCTGCGCCACGCGCAGAACCGTGCCTTCGTCAAAATGCTTGCCCAGGATCTGTAACCCGATGGGCAGGCCCGTTTTGGTCTGCCCGCAGGGGACGCTGATGCCGGGAATGCCGACGAGGTCGGCGGTGACGGTGTAGATGTCGGCCAGGTACATGGCGAGCGGATCGTCAGATTTCTCGCCGATTTTGAAAGCAGCCGTGGGAGCAGTGGGCGTTACGATGGCGTCGACTTTTTGAAACGCCTGTTCGAAATCGCGAGCCAGAAGTGTGCGGACTTTCTGGGCCTTGAGGTAGTAGGCATCGTAATAGCCGGAGCTGAGCGCGTAGGTTCCCAGCATGATGCGGCGTTTTACCTCTGCGCCAAAACCTTCGTCGCGCGAGTTGCGGTACATCTGCGCCAGCGACTGCGATTTCTGCGAGCGATAGCCGTACCTCACACCGTCAAAGCGGGCCAGATTTGCCGATGCCTCCGCCGTGGCGATGACGTAATACGTTGGCACAGCGTAAGAAGTGTGCGGCAGGGAAATGGGAATGATTTCCGCGCCCTGGGATGCAAGCTGCTGGATGGCCGCTTCCACGCCGGAGCGCACTTCGGCGTCCAGGCCTTCGCCAAAATATTCTTTTGGTATGCCCAGCTTCATTCCGCGAACCGGCTTCTTCATTTCAGAAACGTAATCCGGCACTGGAACATTGGCCGAGGTTGAATCCATGGGATCGTGTCCGGCGATGACGCTCAGCATGATGGCTGCGTCTTCCGCCGTGTGCGCGAGCGGGCCAATATGATCGAGAGACGACGCAAAGGCAATCAGCCCATAGCGGGAGACGCGTCCGTAGGTCGGCATCAAGCCGACCACTCCACAGAACGAAGCCGGCTGGCGGATTGAACCACCTGTATCCGAGCCAAGTGTTGCCACGGCCATTCCGGCAGCCACAGCCGCGGCAGATCCGCCGCTTGAGCCACCGGGCACACGCGTTTTATCGACCGGATTGTGCACCGGCCCATAGGCTGAGTTTTCGTTGGAGGAGCCCATGGCAAACTCATCACAGTTCAGCTTCCCCAGAATGATGGCGCCTTCGGCTTCCAGACGTGCAACGGCCGTGCAGTCATACGGCGGAATAAATTTTTCCAGAATCTTGGATCCCGCAGTGGTGCGCAGGCCTCTCGTGCACATGACGTCTTTGATTGCGACAGGCACACCGGCAAGTCGCGGCAACGGCGCGCCCTGATTCAGCAGAGCGTCAACCTTCGCTGCCTGGTTCTCCGCGCGCTCTTTGCTGAGAGTCAGAAAGGCATGGATTTCGCCGTCTTCGGCTTCAATCTTGCCGTAAAAATCCTGCACCAGTTGTGATGCAGAAATTTTCCTGTCCGCGATGGCAGAGCGCGTGGCGGCGATGGTGAGATTGTTCAGGTCCATGATTTAGCAATTAGCAATTAGCAATCAGCAACGATCTAGACAGCGGAGAAACGTTGCCTTCAGCGGCTTTGGCTATTTGCCAATTGCCATTTGCTAGTTCCTATCTTTCGATCACCTTGGGCACTTTGAAGAAATCACCGTCAGTGGCCGGTGCGTTGGCCATGGCTTCTTTGTGCGGTAATGAAGGGCGCAGTGAGTCTTCGCGCCACGGTGTCTTCTCGCTCGCGCTGGCGCTTATCTGCGCCATGGGCGTCACATTGTCAGTATTCAGGCCGTTCAACGTGTCGATATAAGTAAGGATTGAATCCAGATCCTTGACCATGCGCTGGCGTTCCTGGTCTGTGAGTTCCAGGTTAGCGAGATCGGCCACGTAAAGAACGTCTTTTTCAGTGATACGCATAAGGTTTCAATCGCAGCTTTTTTCACACGCACCCGCAAAAGTGGTTACTGCTCGGCCTGACGCCAACGAACATTCCCGAAAGAAACTCCCAGGATAAATGCGAATATGGCGATGCAAAAAACAAACAACTTGACGTCAGGCTCCTTCAGATAGCGTACAAAAAAGATAACCAGGGAAATGCTGGTACAAAATCGAAAAATAAACTGAAAAAGAACTGACGGTTGTTTTCGGAATTGCCTGGTCACGTTTTCCTCCGCAAATCCATCTCCGCTCGTCCATAAGCGTTCCATCTAAAACATTGTGCAGTTCAGAACTCCGGCTTCGGCGGTTCTTCAACTCTTGCCGTCGATTGCTGCACCTTGAATCTCACTTCCTTTACCACGTGACCAAGCAAAGCTTCATAAGCGCTGATGTAACGCGAGGCGAATGACGTGAGTTGCTTGCGCCACGCCGCGTCCGGGACTTCCACCATGACCACGCCATCGGCAAAGACCAGAGCTTTGGTTCTGGCGGCGACGTCCTTGCCACAGACCACCGGCCACGCCATGACCACAGCATCTTCCAGGGGCTGGGCGCGCAAGAGGTCTTTCATCACGTTGCGCAGGCCGGTGCGGATTGATTCCATTTCAGGCATGAAGGCGACGACTGATTTTAACAAAACCAAATAGGAGCCTTCATGTTGTTGTCACGAATAACGCAGTCGGGAGGTTTGGAGCGAAGCGACAAGATTTAAAAAAGCGCAAAGAAACGGGCCACCCGAAGGCGGCCCGATCAAACATCTGACAGTTCAACCTACTGGATGACCAGCGTTACCGTCGCTGTGTGGGTAATGGTTCCACTGGCTCCGGTAATCGTCAGTGTTGAGGTTCCGCGCTGGGAGTTATTCGCCGAAACCACGCGTAACGTTGACGTGCCTGATCCCGTTACCGTGGTTGGAGTGAAGGTGGCGGTAACGCGCTGTGGCAATCCAGCAACCGTGAGGTTCACAGTTCCGGTAAAGCCATTCTGCGCGCCAACAGTTACTGTGTATGTTGCCGTGCCGCCACGTGAGATGGTCACGCTGGCCGGAGTTGCGGTAAACGTGAAGTTGGCCGGAGCAGTTACCACCAGCGTTACGGTGGTCGAGTGCACCAAACCAGCGTCAGTGCCGGTGATGGTGATGGTGTAAGTCCCGGCGGGCGTGGTGGTGGAAGTGGTTACGTTCAGCGAGGAAGATCCGCTGCCGCCGGCGACAGCCGAAGGTACGAACGTAGCCGATGCGCCTGTGGGCAATCCACTGGCACTGAGTGCAACCGTATCGGTGAATCCGCCGCTGGGCGTGATGGTGGTGGTGTAACTGGTGCTGGCTCCGGCGGCGACGCTTTGCGATGCTGGCGCAGCCGAGATGGCGAAGTCGCCGACGATCGGCGCTGTGACCACCAGTGTGACGGACGCAGTGTGCGTGAGCGTGCCGTCAGTTCCTGTGATTGTCAGCGGATACGATCCAGCGGCCACCGAAGCTGTCGTCGCTACGGCCATTGTGGTTGTGCCGGACGTTGTGACCGTTGCCGGAGTAAAGGTCGCCGTTGCGCCATTTGGCAAGCCGGCTACGCTGAACGAAACCGTACCGGTGTATCCGCCGGAAGGCGAAACGGTTGCCGTGTAAGAAGCAGGGTTTCCGGCAGTGGCGGTCTGTGACGCCGGTGTGGCTGCCAGTGAGAAGTCCGGCGCCAGCGTGCATCCGGCAAACTTAAAGTTTGCGATGCGCGTGCTCCAGTTAAACGTGCCGTTGGTTTTGAGGTATTCAGTGGTGTACCACATGGTGCAATCGTCAGTGGGGTCAACACTGATGCTGGAGTAATCTCCCCAGCGGCTGAGTCCGGTAAGCTGCGAGCCGGTCCCGGTCTGAATGCTGAGCTCTGTTCCCAGCGTGCCCAGTGGATCTGTTGGTGCGCGGCCAGTGAAGCGTATGGCAGGATTCAGCGCGGTAGAAGAAACGCTGTATCCCACAGCGATGTTACCCACGTGGTCCATGGCTGCGCTGCCCATCCAGCGGAAGCTGGCGTCCGGTGCAAACGTGCCTTGCTGGAAGACCGTGGGAGTTGTGCCGGGGCTGCGGATTTCATACCAGCGGACTCCGGTGCTCGTCCCCGCCGTCACGGAGTGGTTCACCACCAGCGCTTCATGGTCGCCGAAGTTGCGGTAAGCCAGGCGATACATCAGGCGGTCAGCCAGCGAGTCCAGTTTCTGGTTCGTGCCCGATTGGGGAATACATGTGCCACCTGCGCAGGCAGCAGCAAATGCAGCCACGGGCAGATTGGCAGGTCCGGTCAGCGTTGCTGTGCCCGCCGTGAAATTAATATTTGATAGCTGCCACAGGTTCAGCGAGTTGGTGCCAAAGTTGAGGAAGTATCCGGGCGATCCGGCGGGCGGAGGCGTGAGGCCGTCGATATCAGAAGGCAGCACACCGCCAAAAGCGTTGGTCAACTGGAAGCAGATCTGCGTTGCCGCAGTGCCCGCAATCATGGACGCGCGATCCAGAGCGCACAGCTTGGAGCCGGCAAACGTTGATCCGTTGTTGAAGATGTTAAAGGTAATGAGGTAAGAGTTGTTCCAGACTCCGAGTTTCGGATAGTCGTTGAACTGAACGGTTCCGTAGTTGAACGCGTACACGTTATAAGCGCCGGTGGCGTCACCTGTCGCGGAGACGGCAACGCATTGCCAGAAACCCTGCGTGGCGCCGCTGGTTACGGAAAACTGCGTCAGCACCCATCGACCGGCCGCTTTGTCATACTGCGCAATGGGATCGCCGTCATTGTGCACAGCGCAAGGATGTGTTGCACCCAGAGCTTGAAACAGCGTGTTGCCCGCCGTTGGTCCAGCCAGCAATGCGCCGGCTTTTGAAAACACGGCAAAGGATTCATTCACCCATTGAACATATTGCGTTGCGCCCACAGCGCCATTCGTGTCCGGCGGAGCAGAGTTAACCGTAAAGCCAAAAGCTCCCTGGCCAACACCATCAAAGCTGGTCACGTTGCCAACGGTCACTGCGGCAACGGCCGCGGTTTGCAGTGCGGTGTCAGGTAATCCGGTTGGAGCCGCGGGAACCAGGAGACGGATCGGCTTATCACGATGGCCTTCTTCTTCCGGAATGATCGGTGTCATGTCGCGCAGAGGAATGGTTTTGGCGTGGTCGCCCTTGGACCATTCAGCTTTGTGCTGGGCAAAAACGTTTGAGGTTGAAATCAGCAAAAGGAGGAAGCAGGAAATACGTAACAAAGAGGAAGATGTCCTCATTGACGCCCCTATTCTCTTGGTCAAATCCAAGACGATCAAATTTGGCCCGGAAGAAAGCAAGCTACGGCACGAACCGTAACTGAAAAGGTATTAAAGACGGTAGTACTATTCCAGCCGTTTGTAAAGCAGAGGTGAATTTGAAAAGGGGTTTAATCGCCGCCTCCTTGACCCGACCATTTCCCGCCTGCGCAACCTCAGTCACGCGTGTGGCGCTTGGTGGGTTCTGAAGGGAACGTCTGTTACCGATTTTTCTCATGTTTCCTTTCGCCTGCCTCCGGGGTTGTCGCGGTCCGTTCGCGCCTTGGTCTCAAAATCACCCGATTACCAAATTACCCGATTACCAAATCCCGCCTAGCCTCTTTAAATCCAACAAGTTACGGTCTTTAGAGAGCTCCCGTTCAATGCGTGAGACTACCGCTGAGATGCTAAATACAGCCGTTCAGGGAAACATCCTTAATACAGGGCTCACTGGTGAATAAGATAGAGTCGAGTTCATATATCCAACGATCTTTGATATAAGCACTAGCTGACAAGCGTCCCCAAAGCCGGCGCAAGGAGAAAGCTAACCACCATGCACAAACCCGTAAAGTACGCAGAGAAACTGATGACCTATGCCGCGCGCGGCGCGTGGGCCGTTTTTGAACGTGCCAACCGCATTAAGCCAGCAGCGGCTTTTACCCCCAATTGGTCAGACAAGCCTTTGCTGAAATCGTGGGAAAAGACCAAGCCGCCGCTTGGCTGGCCTCGTTCCACTGATTCGCTCTGCCCCAAGTGCGTGCCGGAAATCCGCCAGCAGATTGTTGACGGCAAATTGCCGCATGAGATCCTGCTCAACGAAAAGGTCGGCGAAATCAAAGCCACCATCATTGAACGCAATGGCGAAATCCTGATGGTGAAAGATTGCCCCATCCACGGCCACTTTGAAGACGTAATGGCCGTTGACGTTGAGTTCTTTGAGCACCTTGAAAAAGTTTTCCCGGGCCGTGATATCGCCGCCCACAATGATGAGGACCTGCATCACCACGGCACCAGCACCGTAAAGCACGGACGTGGATCTGTTCTCACCATCGATCTAACCAACCGCTGCAACATGATGTGCGACCCCTGCTTCATGGACGCGAACCAGGTCGGCTTTGTGCATGAGCTGACATGGGACGAAATCAAGACCATGCTGGATAACGCCATCTCCATCAAGCCGCGGCGTCAGATGTCAGTCCAGTTCTCCGGTGGCGAGCCCACGCTCTCACCTTACTTCCTTGACGCTGTGCGTTACGCCCGCAAGGTTGGTTACAACTCCGTACAGGCCGCAACCAACGGCATCGAATTTGCCAAATCGCCTGAGTTCTGCCGCCAGGCTGCGGAAGCCGGTCTGCGTTATGCCTACCTCCAGTTTGACGGTATCGGCAACGCAGCCAACTCGCATCGCCAGGTCGGCAACCTGTTTGACGTGAAGCTGCGCGCCATCCACAACCTGCATGAGAACGGTGTGGACATTGTGCCTGTCACCACCATCATCAACGGCATTAACAATGAGCAGGTCGGACGCATCATCCAGTTCGCGCTCGATAATCCCAAGACCATCAGCTTCCTCAGCTTCCAGCCGGTTTCATTCACCGGTCGCGACGAGGAAATCACTGACGATCGCCGCCAGGCACAGCGTTACACCCTGAGCCATCTGGCGCATGACGTAAAGAACCAGACCGGACTCGGCGAACCCAAGCGTGACTGGTTCCCCATTTCCTTCATGTCCACCTTCTCTGACTGGGCTGACCTGATTCACGGACCCAGCGCCGATTGGGGACAGCTGAGCTGCGGCTGCCATCCGAACTGCGGCGTTGGCATGGCCCTGATGATTGACAAGGAAACCAAGGAAGCCGTCCCCGTGACCGCGTTCCTCAACGGCGACAAAATCGGCAGTGACGTAGCCAAGGTCAATGACGCTGGCCGCGGACGCTTCCTCTCCGTGGTTGGAATGACTCTGGCCCTGGCCAAGAATTACGATCCTTTCAAGTCTCCCAGGCATTTCAAGCTGATGGACCTGCTCAAAAAGTTTGACAAGACCTTTGGCGCCACCAAGAAGGCTGACGATAAATACGGCAAGGTCACCGGCGATCGCACCCTGGCAGACATCAAGATGCGCCGCCAGGACCGCTGGAATTTCCTGTTCATCGCCGGCATGTGGTTCCAGGACCTTTATAACTATGACTTCCGCCGTACCGAGCAGTGCATCATTCCATACGCCACGCAGGAAGGCGAAATCAGCTTCTGTGCCTACAACACCGGCGTAGGCTGGCGCAACATCATTGAGAAGATGCACATGACGTCTAATCTCACCAAGTGGTATGAAGAGCACGGACGCCATGAAATCTTTGCCGGCGGCAAAGCCGTTGGACTCACCGATGCCGGCCACAAGCTGCGCCTGAATGACGAACACGTTAATGCCGGACGCAACACCACGCTGGACGATAAGGGCATCGCCAAGACCGCCCGTGAAGAGAAGCTCCGCGCCCGCGACGAGAAGGTAAAGAATGAAGCCGAGCACGCGCGCATGGAAAAACTCTATCGCCAGCACATCCTGAAAGAGCAGGTTCCGGAAGGTGGATTCGTTCCGCTAGGCTCCATCACCACCGCTCCGGCTCCCAAGGTCGAAGCCCCGAAAGCAGCCGAGACCAAAGAAGAAGTCATGGGCGACTAAGCTACTAATTAATCTCAAGCGAAAAGGGCCTGGGCAGAAATGCCTGGGCCTTTTGATGTTTGGGGGTACCCCCCGGCTTTATCCCACCTGATCCCAATCATCCCAATTTGGCGTGGGTTTCAGAGACTTGCCATCCCAAATGCTTTGCTGTTCTCTGTGTCTCCGTGTCTCCGTGGTAGGTGTTTGGGTTTTGCCTTCAAATCACAAATCACAAATTACAAATCAAAAATCCAAAGCCCCCTCTGTCCCCCCGGGTTTCATCCCGAATCATCCCAAGCCATCCCGACCCCATCCGTTCTCACCCCGCCGTGATTAGTCGCTTGATCCCAACTGATCACGGTCTGGCGTAAGCCTTTGGTGTGACTAATGGCTAAGTGCAAATGGCTAGGTGCTGTTTTGTTTTCAATGATCTTTGCGCTTCGCCCCTGAGGGCTTCTCCACTATGCACGAGTTGCCGCGCCAATTCCACTAAACTTTGGTTTAATCTGCGTCAGTGAGCAGTCAGGTAGAGCTAATACCAGAAAATGCCGGGGGCGGCTTTCGAGTGCGGCTCGGTTTGGGCTAAGTGCTAATGGCTAAAGGCTAATGGCTACTTGCTAAAGGCTGATGCGGCGGCCATTCGTACCTTTGCGGACTTTTCGATCCTTCGCTGGTATTTTCTGGCGTTGAATGTCGAAGGAGCTGCAAACAAATATTTCCGTGCGGCACCTTGAAAGTAGTCTCAAGTACTTTCCGTGGGCGCCATTCACAAAGCGCCGGAGGAGCGACTGAAAGTACCCCCCAGGCGCGTTAAGATATAATCCGCTCGCCAAGGAAACTAAAGATTAGTGAATGCCGACTGCACAGACCACAGTCCCTTGATAAACTGACGGTAGCTAAATCCTACAAACGGAGACAACTAACGGGGCCTTTCTTAGGCCTCCAAGGCATGAGATATGGCTAAGGGCGAGTTGCTCAGGAAGCTATTCATCAGCTATGCGAAAGGCGATCCCGATCTCTTCCGGTCGGCTGCCTTGGAAATTATTGCGGATGAGGAGAACAAGAATAACCGTGCGCTGGCCAGTGCGCTCAGGCGTAGCCTTGGCAACGGTTCAAACCTCGGAACATCCCCAACGTTGCAGCCGATCCCCCGAAAACTGGAGGTTGTGCCGCACGAGAAGGATAAGCAGTTACCATTAGTCGATTTTGTAACTCCTGAGCGGCGATCCAGCGACATTGTGTTAAGCCGGGAAAATCAACAACTCCTCCTCTCTGTTTTGGATGAATTTAGACAACGAGATTTAATCAAATCTCATGGCCTTCGATTGCGCTCCAAGTTGCTCTTTTGCGGGCCGCCTGGCTGCGGAAAAACTCTCTGTGCGGAAGTTTTCGCTCATGAGATTCGTCTGCCCCTCCTGGTAGCCAACATGGACACTCTTATCTCGTCGTTCTTAGGCGAAACCGCGTCTAACTTGCGAAAGGTGTTTGATTACGCTGCAGATCGACCGGTCGTGTTATTGCTTGACGAGTTTGACGCGATCGCACGCCTTCGCGACGACGAAAGTCAACATGGTGAACTCAAAAGGGTTGTAAATAGCTTGCTTCAACTGATTGATCGATTTTCCGGAGCTGGCTTCCTGATCGCAGCGACAAATCACGAAAGACAGCTAGACGCAGCAATCTGGCGACGCTTTGATGAAGTCGTGTATTTCGCTAAGCCCGACAGATCACAGATTGGCCGGCTGCTACAGCTAAAGTTTCGAAATTTTAAGACAGAATTTGATCCAGTAAGCAAAGCTGCTTCACTTTCTGGATTCTCCCACGCTGAGATCGAACGTGTTTGTTTGAATGCAATAAGAAGGTCGATCCTCCAGAAGCGAAGCAGCGTGGACGAAGTTAGGTTTCAACAAGCGATCGAATTGGAGTCTCGACGACGTTCTATTGCAAACCAGATTGAAGGCTCAAGCAAAGCGAGTAAGTGATGCCGGAACTCCCTCATTTAATCCTTCCGCGGGCTGAAGTCAGCTTAGAGCGCCGCAAGCGACCAGGGTTTGGGTCCATCCCACCTCGGGAATACTCGCAGCATTCTGAATTTCTAAGTGGCGCTGTGAAAAATGTACTCGCCAATAAGAATCAACCTGCTGTCAAAGGCGTTGATCCCGCTTTGATCTTTAAAGTTCGAACTGTAAGCAACGTGGCTGATGAGGATTGGGCGAGTGCAGGATTGACGGTGCTTGGAACCGATGACGACAAAACCGTTGTCTTGTTCGCGAGTGATGGCGAACTCCAAGAGTTTAAGAGGAGGCTTTCAGAATATAGTAAGGGAGTTTCCAAAGATCAAAAGAATCCAAGTTACTCGTCACTAATAGCTGCAATCGAAGACCTGGGAAGTTTGACACCGGAAGACCGTCTAGGATCCGTTTTGAAGGAGGAAGGCTTCGCTTCTACCGCTAATTTTTCGGAGCAGTCGATATATCGACTGGACGTCGAATTGTGGGGTGTGGGAGACCAAGCAAACCGGGCAGCCAGGATTAATGAGATTGAGGCCTACATGCACTCACGAGGCGGCTCCATTCTCGACCGATATGTTGGCCGAAGCATGACGCTTTTCCGCGTTTCAGCGTCGGGCGCAATCATCAAGTGGTTATTGGAATTAGACTCCGTGGAGAGCGTTGAACGCCCGCCATCTCCGGATCTAATCACAACACCGTTGCTCGAATTGACCCTGACTGATTTAGGAATAGCTTCCGCGCCTCCGGAGAATTCTTCCCATGTTGCCATCATCGATAGTGGTTTAACGTCTGGTCACCCTCTCGCCGCCGCCGCCATTGGTGTCAGCATAGGAGTACCGGAGAGTCTTGGAACAGCAGACGTGTTGGGACACGGAACCAAGGTAGCGGGCATCGCCCTGTACGGCGATGTTGGCCAATGTGCTCGAGAGAAGAATTTTTCTCCTGAATTGGTTATTCATAGTGCAAAGGTAGTAAACGACAACGGAAAGTTCGACGATGCAAAACTCGTTGCTAACATAATGCGAGAGGCAATTGTCGCGCTGAGCCAAAAAGGATGCAGAGTTTTCAATCTTTCACTCGGTGACCGGCGCATGATCTATGACGATCGCAAACCCGGCCCGTGGGCTGCTGTCCTAGATGAGTTGTGCCGGGAACTTAATATTGTAGTTACCGTTTCGACGGGAAATCTCGAGTACAATCCTGGGCCTCAGAACGGCGATATGCATGTCACAAAGTACCCAGCGTATTTGTTGGACCCAAGTAGCAGATTACTTGAACCAGCCGTGGCAGCCATACCGATCACGGTAGGTTCATTGGCGCGTATTGCCGCTGTGCCCGGGAACGGTGCTGAAAATGTCGGAACGTTGCCTGTAGCTGGTGCCAATGAACCGTCACCCTTTACGCGTTGCGGTCCTGGCGTCATGGGGGCTGTGAAGCCAGATCTTTGTGACTTCGGAGGCAATTTGCTTTTTGATTCCGCAGCAGGTTCAGTCACAAAGCATGATTCCTGCTCAGTGTTGACTTTGAGCCACCAATATCTGACTCGGTTGCTTACAGCCGACGCAGGGACCTCACTCGCTGCACCGGCCGTCGCACACAAAGCCGCATAATTATTGAAGACATTTCCAGATGCGTCTGCGAACCTTCTTAGGGCTCTCCTCACTTCATCTGCTTCGATACCCTCGTCGACCCGAAAAAAGTTGGATCCCTTTGGCGAAGAAGCACTACGCAACATCTGCGGGTACGGTACCCCTGATCTAACTTATGCGTCAACATCGGACGACAACCGCGTTGTACTGTATGCAGATGACCAAATCGACTTCGATCAGCTTTACGTATACGAGATTCCTGTGCCACCAGAATTCGTTACAACTAAAGGCTATAGGGAAATAAAAACAACACTCGCTTTCGACCCCCCAACAAGGCGCACCAGAGCCGAGTATCTCGGGGCGCGAATGTCATTCCGGCTTATTAGAGGATCGGACTTGACAACGGTGACAGAACATTATCGGAAGCGTACCGAAAAGGAAGGCCCAGTTCCTAAAAATGGAGTTTTGTGCAAACAAGAGCCGGGCCCGACGATTCGAGAGCTCGGCACCCTTCAGAGTGCTACTTTCAGTATGACAAACAATCCCGCACAAGAATACGGCGATACTTATTTCTTGGTAGTTCGATGTGAGCGCAAATGGGCATCAGACGAAGACGGACCGCAGCGGTTTGCAGTAGTTGTAGAAATGCGTCATCAAACGGACATTGGTCTGTATTCACGGATTCGTGAACGAATCAAGATCAGGCAGAGGATTTAGGAGACAGGTGGAATAGCCTTTCCCGCACCTTCTGCCCTCGCCAAAATGCGAGGGTGCTCTGGCCATCAGCGCGCCTTAATGTCGGAACAGGTGCATTAATTCCAGCATACCTTCAGGGATTTTACCCACGGTCAGTACGAGGATACCCGCCCAGCAGATCAGAAGCTCTCTTGAGCCAATCAACATGTCCAATTTGAGTTGCCGTCCCCTAAAGGCTAATTCGAGTTTCAGACACAGACAATTTTGTTTTGGGCTATTGGAGGCCACGGTATGCCTCCATCTCTGCTTGGTAAGCCTCTACGTCGTCGGTAGAGAAAGCCCACAACTTCGGTCCAGTCTTGAAAGCGCGCAATTCGCCCGTCTGGGCCAGATGCCTGACCGTGCGCCGCGACTTATTCAGGCGTTTGGCAACTTGATGAACGCGGAGAGGCCTAATTGTTGGTCGATCTTGCAAAGCGAGTTCCATAAACCCTCATTTCTGGGCGCTTATGGATGACTGTATTAAAACAGAGGATTGGGAAGCGCCCCACCACCGCAACCTAAAAAACAGGAAGAGTTGTCTCGTGGTGGATGGGCAGAGTGATGGAGAAACCAGCGCCTTTGACTTAAGAATGTCGGGATCGCGCGGCCACTATGTGAAAGCAGTGAAAACGCCAATTGGCAGAGGTGGTTAAGCTGTTTGGCAAACGCTCCGACTTTCAAGAGCAGCCGGCCAAGATTCTGTAATACCTCTTGAACTCGAGCTAAATGTGAATCAGGATCGCATAAATACGTGGTCAGCGCCGGATCGATACAAAAAGCGTGTGCGCTATTCTTCAGCCACGAAACCCAATCGTCTTTTCTCAAGATCTCTGGATCGAGCTTCTCGAATTCGCGAGTCCAGAGCTTTGCGCAAAGTACAAAAGCCTTTTCGTCGATAAAATAGTTATCAAGCCATTCTTTCCAGTCGTCCAAAGCCTCGAAAATAATGTGGTAACGGGCTTTCGTGTGTCGCAAATCCGATATGCTGGACCAATGGTGTGCAACCTGAAGAACGTCGTAGCTCTTGCGGGGCTTCGCTTGAGCAACGACGACATCATCTGCCAAACAGGAAAAAACTATGTCTACCCCGAAAGCTTGCTCCTTGAGCCTGGTCCAGATAGAGCTTTGTTTAGAAAAGGCGTCGCTGTGCGTTATCCTTTCTTCAAGACTATCAATTCCCTTGCGGTTCAAGAAGGCGTTAAGATCAGTGTCAATTACAGGTACACGGGTTGCCGGTACTTGGCGCCCACTGCCTTTAGTTTGATAAGTAAAAAGCGGCTTGTTGCCATGCAATATATCGACACCGGGGTGGCGGTCGTCAAAATATCGGCGTTGCGGGCTCCATGACATACTGCTGATCTTACACCGAAAATATCCGCCTTTAGTGCATCATTGCCGCAAATTTGGCTAACAGAATGAGTCAAACCGGCGAGATGGATGTTTCCCTCTGCGAAAGGGCGCAAAAAACTCAGGGAAAGCCTGGAAAACCGGAAAACCCGGAAAACCGGGGACAGGAACGTGTGAAAAAATCGGTTTCGCTTGTTTTTAGTTAGTTGCCTTGGGTGCCGTGAAGGTGTTGCTTTGCGTATCAGATTTCAGTCTCTTCTGTTTGTCTGAAGAGAATGCTTCAAACGATCTCTGCTGAGATGAGCGCTTTGCGTTTTATGCTGAACCATCGAATCA